>Ga0172379_10003252_pt1 | contig 26353 bp, 19 predicted proteins | sample GrowelOW334metaG_FD_119756 | JGI IMG/M metagenome (GOLD analysis project Ga0172379, IMG submission 119756) | Groundwater microbial communities from an aquifer near a municipal landfill in Southern Ontario, Canada - Groundwater well OW334 metaG | ecosystem: Environmental > Aquatic > Deep...
AGGTACCGGCAAATGGACCGCAGTTTCGGCACTCGATTTGGGCATACCGCTTACGCTGATCGGCGAGTCGGTATTTGCCCGTTGCCTTTCTGCCCAGAAAGATATCAGGGTCAAAGCCTCCAAAGTACTGCACGGTCCGGAGAAAAAATTCACCGGTGACCGCAAACAATTCTTAAGCGACTTGAAGGATGCCTTGTTTGGAGCTAAAATTATCTCCTATGCGCAGGGATACGATTTGATGGGCGAAGCTGCAAAAGAGTACCAATGGGTACTGAACAACGGCGGTATCGCCCTGATGTGGCGTGGTGGATGCATCATCCGTTCAGTATTTTTAGGAAAAATCAAGGAAGCATTTGATAAAAATCCCGGTTTGGAACATCTTTTGCTGGATGCTTATTTCAAGGAGACCATCGAAAAAGCACAGGCTGGATGGAGACGTGTGATGGCAAGTGCATTTACCAATGGTATTCCGGTACCTTGCCTCGCAACGGCGCTTACCTATTTTGACGGATTCCGCAGCGAACGGCTTCCTGCCAATTTGTTGCAGGCGCAGCGCGACTATTTTGGCGCCCATACCTACGAAAGGCTTGACAAACCTCGTGGTGAATTTTTCCACACCAACTGGACTGGCAGGGGAGGAGATACGGCATCATCAACATATACCGTGTAGGGACGTTCGGCCGAACGTCTCATCTAATCAAATCTATCGCTTCGTACAGCCGCCTGGCCGGGCGGCGCTCTTCAAGGCTTCATGGCAATCATGATACAGAGCCGCCTGGCCGGGCGGCACATCATAAAGCAAAGCTACTATCTGAATACACAGCCGTCCCTCGGGGCGGCTGTCTGTTTATTTTGAACAGAATATTGATAATCCACCGGTTTTTGAAATAGGATTTACCTGGAAATCTGCGCCTTCTGCTCATATTAACACCTGGCGTCAACCGTAGCTGTCATTTTACCGAATCCCGCTAATGACAAGAAATTTACAGAAATACAATGGCACATAAGAAAAACATATTGGCAATGTGGACTGAAAAATGCAATTAATTATGAAAACGGCAATGGCGAAATTCACTGACGATACAACATTGCTAATTCAAGGAATAAAGGGGAAATTTGACACAAATGGGAATTTAACCGACGTGGAGACCCTTAAACAACTTCACGATTTTATTACCGGTTTATGAATTTATTAAACAACAGTTAGACAAGCAATAACAAGTTTAATAAAAATTCATAAATACTTATAGAAATATCGATCTTCATGATTATTCAATTAAATTGATTAGATTTACTTTTCCGGGAGGAGTATTCAATAATTATCCAACCTTTCACCGGATCGATCGTTGAACTGGTGTATTTGGCTGGTGTGAGATCAGGTTGGCCAATTTTGCAGCTTTTTATACCTTATCCTGTTTTACAGCAACAAATGTTTCTCTATAAACTTTACGCCGTGAACAGAACCTTCATAACCGGTCTTTTTATGGTAATGGTCCTAATATTTTCGGGCTGTAAGCCGAAACCGCAAACTTCCGGTCCGAAATATGGAGAGTTTCCTGTGCGGCAAACCAATCCGGTCTATCATTTTGCAATTCACCCACTATATAATCCAGTCAAAATGATTGAATCTTACGAGCCATTGATGGATTATCTGAATGGGAAACTTAAGGGGGCACAACTCACCCTCGAAGCATCCAGGGATTATTTCAATTTTGAACAGAAATTAAAGGGGAGTAAACCGGAATTTCTCTTGCCAAATCCTTGGCAGACGCTTCAGGCCATCCAATCTGGATACACAGTTATTGCCATGGCTGGTGCACCAACCGATTTTAAAGGACTAATTATTGTTCGCAAGGATGGCGGCATTCGTAAACCTTCAGACCTCAAGGGCAAATCAATAAGTTATCCCTCCCCCACAGCACTGGCAGCTTGTATTATGCCACAATATTTGCTACACTCATTCGGCATCAATGTGAACCACGATATTGAAAACAAGTATGTTGGATCACAGGAATCCTCAATAATGAACGTGTTTCTAAAGATCACCGCTGCGGGTGCAACCTGGCCTCCACCTTGGCGAATATTTCAGAAAGACCATCCGGAGGAGGCTTCCGCGTTGAAAGTTATATGGGAAACCGAATCGTTGATCAATAATTCAGTCATGGCACGTAACGATATTCCTGCATCCATCAGGGACCAGGTTCAAAAATATTTGTTTGGGCTTCATGAAACAGAACCAGGCAGGTCCATGCTATTTAAAATGGAAACCTCCTGTTTTTTACCTGCTTCAAACAAGGATTATGAAGTAGTACAAGTATATGTGGAACGTTTTGAAAAGGAAATCAGAAAAGTTGAAACACGATGAGGCTAAAACAAATAAAATACTTCCTCTTTGGTACTTTACGTGGCCGGCTTATTCTAAGTGTCGCCCTGGTTCATGCTGTAATGATGTCACTTTTTATTGCCGACTTATCGCACCGACAACAAACAATTCTCCTTGACCGACAGGTAGAGGAAGCAACCGCGCTATCGCAGACACTCTCCGTTACAGCAGCGGGATGGCTTGTAGCCAACGATATTGCCGGACTTCAGGAACTAATTGATGCCCAATACCGTTATCCGGAGATAATATTTGCCATGCTCACCGACGATGATGGCCTTATCCTGGCCCATACAGACCAATCGCGAACCGGACAATTCCTGCTCGATCTACCGAATGATAAGAACCTCCATATCGTTAATAAATCTCCCAACCTGGTCGATGTAGTGGCACCGGTAATTCTTGCCGGCAAACATGTAGGTTGGGCCCGAATTGGCATTGGTCAAAAAAATTATGTTAGGAAACTGAATACAATTGCTCGTGACGGAATCTTCTACGCCTTGTTTGCTATTGTAATCGGGTCGCTTATAGCATGGTTTATGGGTAACCGTATTACCCTAAGGCTCTATGCAATTCAGAACACGATGCGGGATGTCAAATCCGGGAACCGGAGTGCGCGCTCCGGTATATCCGGCGCAGACGAAGCCGTCTCTATAGCCACTGAGTTCAATACCTTATTGGACACTTTGGATCAACAAAATCGAAAACTGAAGGCCATCAGTAATTGTAACCAGATTCTGATACGGGCTGAAGATGAGCAAACCTTGCTCAATGAGATCTGCCGAATCATCAGTGATGATGCAGGTTACCGTTTGGTATGGGTCGGATATGCCGAAAACGATGACGATAAAACCGTTCGTCCCGTTGCAAGTGCCGGATTAGATGACGGCTATGTAGCAGACGCCCAACTTAGTTGGTCGGCTCTGTCGGATCGTGGATGCGGACCCGGTGGTGAATCTATCCGTAGCGGGAAAATAGTTTACATTCAGGATTTCACTGTTGATCCGCATATGACCCCATGGCGCGAAAGTGCCTTGAAGCGTGGTTATCTGTCCGCTATTGCACTTCCACTGAAGGATGATAATGATAAGGCATTCGGTGTTCTATTGATTTATTCAACGGAAATCAAAGCCTTTCCTCCTGATGAATTACGACTTTTGGAGGAGCTGGCAGGCAATCTGGCCTTCGGCATCATGGTATTGCGCACCCGCTGTGAGCGCAAGCAGGCAGAAGAGGCCTTGAAAGAAAGCGCTACCCGGCTCAATGAGGCTCAATATGTCGCACATCTCGGCAGCTGGGATTTGGATATCGTAAACGATGTTCTTACATGGTCGGACGAAATTTACCGGATATTCGAGATCGATCCTAATAAATTTAATGCTTCCTATGAAGGCTTTCTGGAAGCAATCCATCCTGAAGACCGGGAGGCAGTCAATTTTGCTTACACCAACGCTCTCAAGACCCGGATGCCATATGCGATAGATCATCGACTTCTATTTCCCGACGGACGGATAAAGTACGTCCACGAACAGTGCGATACGTTTTATGACGATGAAGGAAAACCCTTGCGTTCTTTGGGAATAATCCAGGATATCACAGAACCCAAGCAAGCAGAGGAAGAGCTGCGCATAGCTTCCTTGTATGCCCGCAGCCTGATAGAAGCCAGTCTCGACCCGTTGGTGACAATCAATCCCAATGGTAAAATCACGGATGTGAACCATGCAACTGAAATAGCAACCGGAATTAATCGTAAGCAGTTGATCTGTAGTGATTTTACAGACTACTTTACCGAAAAGGGAAAAGCCAGAGAGGGGTATCAGCAGGTTTTGGCGCAAGGATTTGTCAGGGACTATCCGTTAACAATCAGGCATACTTCCGGAAAAACAACCGATGTTCTGTACAATGCAACAATTTACAGCAACGAAGCAGGAGAAATGCAAGGCGTTTTTGCGGCCGCCCGCGATATTACCGACCGAAAAAGAGCAGAAGAAGAAATTAGAAGGTTAAATCAAGAATTGGAAAATCGAGTTGCAGAACGAACTACCCAACTCGAAGTTGCAAACAAAGAGCTCGAAGCCTTTGCCTATTCTGTATCGCATGACCTGCGCGCACCCTTGCGCGGTATCGATGGTTTTAGCCAGGTTCTTCTTGAAGAGTATCAGGACAAAATAGACTCCCAGGGAAAAGATTATTTACACCGTGTACGGGCTGCTTCACAACGAATGGGACAACTAATTGATGATATGCTAAACCTATCGCGCGTTAGCCGTAATGAAATGAATATGCAACAGGTGAACATCAGCGAAATGTTTAAGGAGATTTCGGATGAGCTTCTCGAAATTCAACCAGAACGTCAGGTCGAGTTTATCTTTCAGAAAGACATAATTGTTCGCGGGGACAGTCGTCTCTTACATATCGTTTTTGAGAATCTCATTGGGAATGCGTGGAAGTTTACTTCAAACCATCCAACAGCACGAATAGAGTTTGGTATGCAACTACAAAATGAACAGCCCGTGTATTTCATCCGCGATGACGGGGCCGGTTTTAACATGAAGTACGCCCAAAAGCTTTTCGGAGCTTTTCAACGCCTTCATGCTACTTCTGAATTCCCGGGATCAGGTATTGGATTGGCCACGGTTCAGCGCGTTATCCATAGGCACGGGGGCAGGGTGTGGGCTGAAGGTGAAATTGAGAGTGGGGCAACGTTTTATTTTACAATAACTTAATACAAAACTATCATGGTAAACAAAACAATTTTATTGGTAGAAGACAATCCTGATGATGTCGATTTAACACTTCATGCACTAAAAAAAAAATAACATCAGGAATGAAATTATAGTGGCGAACGATGGTGCCGAAGCGCTGGATTTTCTATTTGGCTCAGGAAAATATGCGGGTCGTGATCTTACTAATATGCCAACAGTAATTTTACTTGACCTTAAACTTCCAAAAGTTGACGGACTTGAAGTATTGCGTAGCATCCGTGCCAATGAACTGACCAAGCTATTGCCGGTGATTATTCTTACCTCGTCAAAAGAAGATAAAGATATAATAAATGGTTACAGTTTGGGAGCAAACAGCTATGTGCGAAAGCCGGTTGACTTCAATCAATTTGCTGATGCTGTAAGCAATCTCGGACTTTATTGGCTGCTGCTAAATGAAGCGCTTCCGATCAAATAATAAAACCAATAGCTATGCAAAAAACTTTACGGATACTGATAGTTGAAGATTCGGAAGATGATGCCCTATTGGTAATGCACCAAATTAAAAAAGGTGACTACATTATAGAATTTGAAAGAGTTTTGACTGCCGAAAGAATGAAAACCATGCTCAAAGAGAGAACATGGGACATTGTTCTATCTGATTTTGTAATGCCAAACTTCGACGGATTGGAAGCGTTGGCACTTGTAAAAGAATCTGGCATAGATTTACCATTTATTATTATTTCCGGTACAATTGGCGAAGAAGTTGCAGTGAATGCAATGAAGGCAGGGGCCAATGATTATATCATGAAGAATAACCTCCAGAGATTGCTGCCAGCGATTGACCGGGAATTGCGTGAAGCAGGGATCAGGGCAGAAAAAAAGCGGGCAGAAGAAGAAATCAGAATTCTTTCACGTGCAGTAGAACAGAGCCCGGCATCTATTGTTATCACAAATACAGAAGGGAATATACAGTACGTAAATTCAAAATTCAAAGAAGTAACCGGGTATACGCAGGAAGAAGTCATCGGAAAGAATCCACGGATCCTGAAATCAAATGAAATGAGCCCTGATTATTACAAAGAAATGTGGCAGACCCTTTCATCAGGGAAAGAGTGGTACGGTGAATTTCATAACAAGAAGAAAAATGGCGACCTGTATTGGGAACTTGTCTCCATCTCACCTATCTTCGATACAAACGGCCTGACAACACATTTTCTGGCGGTAAAAGAAGACATAACCAACCGCAAAAAAACCGAGCTGGAGCTGATTCATGCCAAAGAAAAAGCCGAAGAGAGCGAACGACTAAAAACTGCATTCTTAACCAATTTGAGCCATGAGATACGTACCCCAATGAATGGAATCCTGGGGTTTGCCGATTTATTGAAAAACCCAAATCTTACAGGTGCCGAACAGCAAACATACATTAGCATTATTGAGAAAAGTGGTGCACGGATGCTGAATATTATCAACAACATCGTAGATATTTCAAAAATTGAGGCCGGACTTGTAAATATTTATATTAAGAGTTTGAATGTCAACGAGTTAATAGATTATGTTTATACATTTTTCAAACCAGAGGTTGAAAGTAAGCGTCTGAAGTTTTCCTATAGATATGGATTACCTGCAAAAGATGCCTCTATTGAAACAGATTATGAGAAGGTCTGTTCCATTCTGTCCAATCTTGTTAAAAATGCGATTAAATACACCGAAGATGGTTCAATAGAATTTGGGTATGATAAAAAAGGGGACATTCTTGAATTTTATGTGAAAGATACCGGGATTGGCATTCCTAAAGAGCGGCAGAAAGCTATTTTTGAGCGTTTTATTCAGGCTGACATTAATGATAAAATGGCGCGTCAGGGAGCCGGTTTAGGACTTACCATCGCAAAATCATATGTAGAGATGCTAGGCGGTAAAATCCGGACTGAAAGCAAAGAAGGTATTGGCTCAACATTTTATTTCACTCTACCTTTTGATCCTAATCCGGAAGAAAGAGAAGTTGTTTAGAATGTTATTTTGAATGAAGATGAAGGGAATCGCATTAAACACAAAGTGCGGGGGCAGAAAGTATTAATTCGACATATACCCCGAAATAATTGATAGCGAACAAATTTTTACCTTCGCTTAGATCGAACTCACGATATATTAACACTATATTTGAATGCCATATTTCCAAATGATATAACCTGATTGTATCGGAAGTTGGATCCAGGGTTCACAACCAATGCTACTATTCATGAAAAACTATTTGTTGCTGCTACTGCTTTGTCTTCCCGTTTTGGTGATTTCGGCCCCTAAGGAGGGACGTACCACTATCAACCTGAATGGTACCTGGCAATTTGACCAAACAGTCAATGCTTTTCCGCCGGTCAGCTATACTCGGACGATACCGGTCCCGGGATTGGTCCATCTTGCCGAACCAAAAATAGAAGATTACGACAAATTTTTCAAGCGGCCCTACAAAGTAGAGGTAAAGGATCAGCACAATCTCTACAACATCGATTACACACCACGATACAGCTGGTATAGGAAGATGGTCTTCATCCCGAAAGAACTTGAGGGCAGAGAGGGGATGATCACGGTCAAAAAAAGTCAGTATGTAACACAAATATACGTGAATGGCACCGATATGGGAACCTCGATGGCCTGCTATACCCCTGTTGAATTTCCTGTTACCAATGCATTGAAATATGGGTTGGAAAATGAGATCCTGATCAAAGTGGGCGACAGGGTTTGGCTGCCTGCCGCGGCTGCCGGAGGAACGGACAAAGAAAAAGAACATTACCTGCCGGGAATTTGGGACGATGTCCAAATATCGTTTACCGGGAAAGTTCGGATCAATCGGATGCTTGTTTTGCCTTCCGTTGAAGAAAAGAAAGTTACAGTCAAAGTCCAGATTAGAAATTTAATCCCTGCACAGATCTTCGTGGGGGATGCCATGAAAGACTCGGCCACGCTGGATGTTTCGGTAGCCGAGAAGCTAACGGGAAAAGTGGTTGCCGGCAAAAGTATCAGGGTTTCCACCAAACGGGACAATCTTTCTGAAATTGTTGTGGATATTCCTGTGGCCGGTTTTTCAGCATGGACGCCCGAACATCCCTTCCTCTATTTAGCCAATGCGACACTGTGGAACAGCAATGGAAAATCGGATATATTCAGCAAGCAATTCGGGATGCGCGACTTCACCCGCAAGGGAAAATTCTTTTTCCTCAACGGTGAAAAATATATCCTCAGGGGAACAAATGTAACCCTCCAACGCTTTTTTGAAGACCCGGATTGCGGAAACCTGGTGTGGGACAAAGCCTGGGTAAAGCGATTGCTGATCGATTGCCCCAAGCAATTAAACTGGAATGCCATACGCATTTGCGTAGGAATAGCGCCCGATTTCTGGTACGATATGGCCGATGAGTATGGCCTGCTTTTCCAAAATGAGTGGCTCTACTGGCAGAATCACGGTTGGGACGATCAGATCCGCGCCGAGTACACAGACTGGCTCTGGTCGGACGGCAGTCACCCCAGCATTGCCATCTGGGATGCCATCAATGAAAACTGGGACAATTACATTGGCAATACACTGATCCCTGAATTGAAGAAACTGGATCCTACGAGGATATGGGACTCAGGTTACATGAAAACGGAGGAGATGCCGCTCGACGAAATGGACGAACCCCATCCTTATCAGGGGCGTATCAGGGAGAAGGGACCTGCATCCAAAGCTAATTTTTATCCACTGGGTAACCTGGATTTCAAACCCGCCAGGGTACAGGAAATCCAGGATGCAAGCACCGTCCAACTGGTAAACGAATATGGCTGGATCTGGTTGTGGCGCAATGGCAAACCCAGTAAATTGACTGTTGAAGTGTACGATTATTATCTCGGTAAGAACTCGACCCCTGAACAAAACAGTGAACTCCAGGCCTATTGGATGGAGCTCGAGACCGAATGGCTCCGAAGCGAACCCTCCATCGCAGGGGTACTTGCATTTTGCTATCTGGCAAATAATTACGGCTATACAGGCGATTGGTTTGAAGGCAACATCAAGGATCTGAAACCGACCCCAACGCTTGATTGGTTCCGTCATGCCTTTGCCCCTGCTGCGATCTACATCAACCTGACAGACGAACGCTATACCAAATACATCAGTCCCCATCAGCCAGGTTCTACCCTGCTTTTCAACCTGGCAGGGATCAACAATCTGCCCAAACCCGTTTCAGGAACCGTCAGGGTTAAAATTTACGATGCAGCAGGTAAAAGCAGCGGTGAACAAATTTTACCGGTGAAATTGCCCTCCTATTTGCGCACCGATATCCCGGTAGCCATTACTTTGCCTGTCCAACCAGGAGGTTATCTGCTGGTGGCTGAGTTCACCCCCGAAAATGGAACCCCGGTTCTGAGCAGAAGGTTTTTGAAGGTAGGGGAGGCTTCCACCTATTCATATTATCGGATGAAAGCGCCGTGATTAGAAACCTCTGTATTTTTGTTCGTCAGATGGAAATTAGTTTATATATTTACAACATATATTGTAATTATATCATGATAAAATGACAAATAGTTGTATTTATATCCGCAGATTATCTCTTGAAGATGAAAACAATGACAGTGTTTTTTTATGGGGGGCACGTCAAGTAGGAAAAACTACTTTACTTGAGCAATTGTACCCGCAGGCAAGATATTATGATTTGTTGCAAGCAAAGGAATTTGAGCGCCTACTGCGTCGGCCTTCCTTGTTAAGTGAGGAAGTAGAATCATTGAAAGAAGGAGACCTGGTGATTATTGATGAAATACAGAAAGTGCCTCAACTACTGGATGAAGTACATGCATTGATCCATAAGAAAAAGATTCGTTTTATTTTGAGTGGATCAAGTCCTCGTAAATTAATAAGAAGTGGAGCTAACTTGTTGGGAGGAAGAGCATTGAAAAAAGTGCTTTTCCCTTTGGTTAGTTCAGAAATTCCAGAATTTAGTTTGATTAAGGCAGTTAATAATGGACTGATTCCCAGGCATTACATGATAAATAATCCATGGGAACGTTTTCGTGCATACATTGGGGTTTATTTGAATGAGGAAATCCGGGAGGAAGCTTTATCACGAAATTTAAAAATCTTTTCCCGTTTTTTAGAAGTTGCAGCAATGAGCAATGGTGAAATGATTGTTTACAAAAACATTGCGCAGGATTGCGGAATAGATCATCGAACCGTAAAAGATTATTTCGAAATTTTGAGTGACACCATGATTGGGTATCTTATTCCCGGATTTGTGGCTACAACAAAACGTAGGGCAATTCAAGCTCCTAAATTTTATTTTTTTGATGTTGGAATCGCAAATTATCTGATGAATCGGAGAAATATGCAACCAGGCACTGAAACTTTTGGACATTCATTTGAACATTTTGTTATTCAGGAGATAATTGCCTATTTGGGTTACACAGAGTCGTCTGAAAAGATCTGCTATTGGAGAACCAGTTCAGGATATGAGGTAGATGTGATTGTTGGTATTGGACGTATTGCAATTGAGATAAAGTCAACGGATGAAGTTAAATCACACCATTTAAGAGGATTAAAAGCCTTTAGCGAAGATTTTCCTAAAGCAAGAACCATTGTTGTTTCATTGGATAAATACGCCAGAGTGATGAATGGGGTCGAAATAATTCCTGCTGAAATGTTCCTGAGGTCAATGTGGAATTTTGAGATTATCTAGAGTCTGCCAGTAAATTGTCTATTTTTGAAAATTGCCCTATCTGCCTATCACTTATATAGATACGATAACATTAAAGTTTGGGGCAATAAGACGAGGTTTGGGCCAAAAGCAACATGGAGAATAAATCCTATTCTGATAAATGGCGAACACAAATAAAAAATCTCCCGCGAAATACCCTTAATATCCGCAGAAGATTTTTAGTGGAAATATTTGAAAGAAACGTGAAATTTTACCTTTTGTAATAAATGTCATAGGCTAACCAGTCAACAACATAGGCCGCAAAATACACCTTGTGAAGTGAAGTAAACAGGGTTGAGATGTCGTTAATTGATTTGCCAATTAGAGCAGATACTGTTGAGACTGACCCATCAGCAAAGGTTATCTGGATATCCCGCTTGTTGGTAATTGAATGTTCGGATTCCTCATCTTCATCATTATCGATGATGGTAACAACTGCCTTTGAATCAAGTACTCCATTGACAAAAACCTCTGCCGGTGAGCCATGTTTTCTGACAATTTTTACATTGCCAATGGTAAGTATATATTGGTGTTCGCGACCAAATTTGGCTGTATCTTTCTTAATTGTAAGCAACTTCTCTTGATACAAAATTCCACCTGCTTTAAGGATGGTGAAGCTTGAGATCGTTGTATCGCCAGATGAATACAGATATTTAGCGGTATATCCGTTGGTGAAATCGAACTGGGAGGCATATTGGGTGTTGTGATTAGGGCTAACAATTGACTTGATACTTAAACCTCCGGCATTTACGTTATCGATTCTGATATCAGCAACATTGACATAGTCATAATCGTGGTAATTGTTGTAATTGTTGTGGTAATCAGTTACTGAAATGGAGAAATTGTTGGTCAGTGTTGAATCTGCCTTATGATATTCCCTCATATCATGTGGATTCTTCAGTTTACTTAAAGGCAAATTCACCACCATGTTACTGGTAGATGCACTTTTCGTAAAAAAGCGGATAAGTGGATAATGACTGCTTCCTTCCGTCTTTAGCGCACTGTAATCATACACTCCTTTTACAAGGGATAATGGAATCAGGGTACCATAACCGGTAGAGGTTGTCATCATCGTTCCGGATTTCAGTGTTGTACCGCTATTGACGCTCAACAACTGAAATGCCTGTGAAGCCGATATGTCTGTCATCGCGCTGTTTAAACTCTGTGCGCTTGTGGCCATAGCCTGCTTTAGTTCTTTCGGTGATAAATTAGTCTCCGTCGTTTTTGAGCAACTCCAGATAAGCAGGCTCAAAATAAAAAAACCGGATAATTTAAATGCTACGATTTTCATTGTCTTAATTGTTTATTGTTAATTGTCTTAAGCTCTTTTATGTTCTCCTTTGTTTCAAAAATAGATTGACTTGCAACTAAATAAAAGCAGGATAAGCATAAACACCGATCAACTCACCCAAATGTTCTTTTTATTCAATAAAAAAGAAAAGCCAATGGAAAAATCCAATGGCTTTAGAAGACGAAGCTTAATAATTTTTATTACGCTAGAATTTTCATGAGAGGAGATAATAGAAGGATGGAAGAGAGGATGACCAAAACGATTACAGTTGTCCAGCCTATAACGTTGTTAAAGGTCTTGTTCACGTATTCACCCATTATTTTCTTGTTGTTAACAAGTAATATCATGCATACCAACACAACAGGCAAAAGTATTCCATTGATGACTTGCGACCACACGGAAATAGCGATAAGCGGTGCGCCAGGGATTAGTATGATTCCTGCTGAGATAACGAGAATTGAGGTGTAAAGCACGTAAAATTCTGGCGCTTCATCCCATTTCTTATCAATACCTGCCTCGAAACCAAACGCCTCACAAACGTAAAATGCTGTGGCCAATGGTAGGATTGTTGCTGAGAAAATAGAGGCGACAAAGAGTCCAAAGGCGAAAACCTGGGAGGCGAACTGCCCTGCAAGAGGTTGTAGCGCCAGGGCCGCATCCTTGGCCTCCTCAATTTTTATCCCGTTTTCGTTCAAGGTCGAAGCACAGGCGACCATGATAAAAAAGGCTACTACAACTGTAGCAATACAACCTACCACGATATCAACCATGGTATATTTGTAATTCTTCATCTTCAACCCTTTTTCGATGACAGATGATTGCATGTAGAACTGCATCCAGGGGGCGATGGTGGTTCCAATGATTCCTATAACCATCGCCAAACTGTCGGCATTGACCGGGAAATTGGGGTGGGCGATACTATGTCCAATTTCGGACCAATGTGGTTTGCCCATAATGGCAGAAACGACATAGGTCAGCAATGATACGCTGAATACCAAGAATATACGTTCGGCGACTTTGTAGGTTCCTTTGACAACCAATATCCAAACCAGGAATCCTACGATTGGTACCGAAATGTATTTGCTTACATGGAAGACCTCCATACTTCCCGCAACACCTGCAAACTCGGTGGTTGTATTTCCAATATCGGCAATCAATAATCCGATAAAGATGAAAAAGGTGACTTTTACACCAGCGTTTTCCCTGATCAGATCTGCAAGGCCCTTGCCGGTTACGATCCCCATTCGGGCGTTCATCTCCTGAATGACAATCAACACCAGGAACGATGGTATCAAAGTCCAGATCAGATTATATCCATATGTTGCACCCGCAACGGAGTAAACGGTTATACCACCAGCGTCATTGTCAACACTTCCGGTGATAATTCCGGGCCCTAAAATGACAAGGAAGATTCCGATTTTCTTAAACAGCGACCATCTTCTGTGTTTGTCTTTTAACATGCCTGAGCCCTCTTATTTTTTGTTTGTCCTTCTTTTGTTTACAAGATCTTCAATGACGTCATGGATGACAACCATACCTTCAAGTTGGCGATCTTTGTTGATGACCGGGATCGTTAAAAGATTATACTTTGAAACCAGTTCTGCAACATCATCCATTTTCTGCTCATCATAGAGGAAGATTGGATCGTCATTCATAAAAGATGAAATCCGGGCTTCCGGTTGGGAGACTGCAAGGTCCCGGAAGGAGAAGGTGGCAACAAGTTCATTGTTTTGGTTGACTACAAAGAATCCGAACAGGGATTCTGCCTCGGGCTGGTTGACACGCAAATCTTCAAAGACAGCCTCAACGGTAGTTTCTTCCCGGTAAGCAAGTATTTCGGTGGTCATGATACTACCCACTTCATAGTTTTCATATTCCAGCAGTTCACGTACTTCGGAGGAGGACTCTGCTTCCATCTCGTTCAGCAGCAACTCTGCCTTCTCCTCTTCGAGCTCGTCCAGGATGTCGGCAGCTTCGTTTGCAGGCATCTTCTCCAATACATCGGCCATCTTTTCGACCGACATTCCCTCGATGATTTTCATCTGGGCTTTTGGCTCCATCTCTTCCAGTACGTCGGCTGCCATCTCTTCGTCCAGGGCAAGGAAGACCGACTGGCGGGAACGGTTATCCAGGTCTTCAATAATATCGGCAAGATCGGAAGGGTGAAGTGTATTGAGCTTGGAATAGGTGGAGGTAAGCTTGATACTCAGGTTGGAATAATCGATCGCCTCCATATCGTCCCAGGAGATGAATTTTGACGGAACGCTGGCTTTAACTAGGGAAAATAAAAACTTGACCGGTTGGGCAATTCCAATGCGTCGAAGCAAACCTTCAATGCCAACATCTACGGCAATGGCATAGGTAATGCTGTTGATGGTTACCAGCCTGACATCGTTGACCCGAACAACTTTGCGGCCATTCAAATCCACGATCTGCTTGTCCAGCACCAGCGCAGCCAATGGAATGCTCTCCTCTTTTTTATTTTCCGGAAGTTCTTCCAGTTTATTGCACTGGACCAGGAGCTTTCTTTTTTTCTTGGAAACTTCGAAATTGTCAAATGAAAAATGGTTGACCTGATTTTTAATTTTAAGGGAAATACCATGAACGACAGGTCTTTCGATGGGCTCCTGGTTGGTAGTAAGATCGGCGCTGAGCAGCAAATCTTTTACCGTTCCAACGAAATTTCTTTCGGGATCAAATACTTTGGCACCTATAATGCGGCTTAGAAAAAATGGGACTGTTGAAGTCATACAAGCCTCCTTTGCTTTTTATGAGTTAGCACAGGAGGAGAGACAAAGGCCAATCGTCCCGACTACATCAGGATAAATAATTTGTTTCTACTCGAGCCTTCTTCCATATTACTGGTTTCTATTTTCAGCAGTGGCAAAAGTACAACAATCATTTAGAAAAGCTAAGCTGAAAATTATTTTTTCTATCGTCTTTAATTGTTTTTAATTTTTCTATACCGAGCGAACCTGTTTTTGTTCAAATAACATAATGGCTGATTCTTTGGTCATGATTTATTGGATTTCCTTCTTTTTATTCTCAGGAAAAAAGTTCTCACTGGTTACGACCTTCTTTCCAGATTTGATTTCAAGCTGTTCCGCTTTTCAAACCAATCCTCCGGATATCCTTTTAGTTTATACAACTCTCTGGTAGGCTGTGTCGCAAGTTCCGGGTTTTCAATTTCGTCTAAACGGTCTGAACCTACCTGTGCCAACCTATGTTGTATAACATGATTTCTTTTGGTTCAGGGATTACAGTCGATTTCTATATTTGCAGAACGGATCAGAACAGTTGGATTTTAATTTCATATGCATAAATTCAGTTTCAAACCTAACCTTAACTCGGGCGTTTCGAAAGTTCAGCAACTTGTCGAAGCCTTAATCCGTTCTATTAATCTTAAAATGTTGCCTGAGGGGGATCCACTCCCCTCTGTTAACGAAATAATGAAAGAATCTGGTCTTTCCCGCGACACAGTTTTTAAGGGTTACGCAGAATTGAAACGCAGGGAGATCGTAGAGGCAATACCAAACAAAGGATATTTTGTTACCCGTTCCCAAAAAAAGGTGTTTCTCTTTCTCGATACCTTCAAGGCCTATAAAGAGGTGTTGTACAACTCTTTCAAAATAAACCTTCCTAAAAATATCCTGGTTGACATCAACTTCCATCATTATAATTTTGAACTGTTCAGATCAGTCATCCATAGCAGTAACGGAAAGTTCAACGCTTATATCATCATGAATTTTAACCATCCGGGAATTCCTGAGATTATTGGCGAGATTGATCCTGATAAGCTACTCCTGATTGATTGGTCAATTTATTCACAACCAGGTCAGGCCAGGGTTTATCAGGATTTTGGCGGGTCGGTTTACCAATGTCTGACAGCCGGCTGGCATTTGCTGAGGAAATACAATGAGGTGGTTTGCGTATACCCTCAATATACTTTTCATCCGTTCGAATCAATCGACAGTGTTGGAAAATTTTGTTCAGACAATGACCTTGATTTTAGTATTTTATATGATATTCAGGAGCTTGATATCAAAATCGGAAGGGTCTATTTTGTCTTTGAGGATATCGATCTGGCAGCAGTTTTGGAGCAGGCTAATCGAAAAAAATTCAAACTAAGGGAAGATTTTGGCATCTTATCTTATAACGACACGCCCATGAAGCAGTTTATTTCCAATGGAATCACTGTAATTTCCACCGACTTCAAATTAATGGGAAAAAAGGCAGCCGAATTTGCTGTTGCAAACGAAAAGATGGATGTCCTTGTTCCAACTGAATTGATCATTCGCGAATCCTTGTAAAACCATCATACTGCAACAGAACAGTTGAAAAATTATTAAAGTATACCATTATGTATTTGTTGGGAATTGACATTGGCAGCTCATCTGTGAAGGCCTCCATCGTTGACGGCACAACTGGGAAATGTATCGCATCGGCTTTCCATCCTAAACAGGAGATGAAAATTACCGCCCTAAGGGCCGGTTGGGCCGAACAGGCCCCTGAATTATGGTGGGAAAATTTAAAGTTCTCCATTCAGGATGTCTTGAACTCCTCTAAAATTGAACCCGGAACCATTGATTCTATCGGCATTTCTTACCAGATGCATGGACTTGTGGTTGTGGATAAAATGCAACGGGTTTTGCGCCCCTCCATCATCTGGTGTGACTCACGTGCTGCCGTGTATGGAGACAAAGCCTTCAGCGATCTGGGTGAACAAAACTGTCTGGCCAATTTTTTAAACTCTCCCGGTAATTTCACTGCCTCCAAACTCAAATGGGTAAAAGAGAATGAACCCGAACTGTACGATCGCATTGATAAAATCATGCTACCAGGCGATTACATTGCGATGAGATTGTCGGGGGATATCAAAACTACCGCCAGCGGCCTGTCTGAAGGAATTCTTTGGAATTTCAGGGAGAACAAAGTAGCGGAAAGCATTCTGGATTATTATGGATTCGACCACGCTTTCATTCCTAAAATCGTATCTGCATTCTCTGTCCAGTCGGTCGTGAATTCTTCGGCTGCAAGGGAATTAGGATTGGCCGAGGGCACCCGGATCTGTTACCGTGCGGGCGACCAGCCCAACAATGCCCTATCGTTAAATGTCCTGAACCCGGGCGAAATAGCCGCTACCGCAGGAACATCCGGGGTGGTTTACGGCGTGAGTGGTGAAGTCAAATATGATGCGCTCTCCAGGGTCAATACCTTTGCCCATGTCAATCATAATGCCAGCGCTACTCGGCTCGGTGTACTGCTTTGCATCAACGGGACCGGTATCCTTAACTCCTGGCTTCACAAAAATATAGGGAACAAAGCCTTCTCTTACTACGAAATGAATGACAAAGCGGCCAATGTGCCCATCGGATCTGACGGTCTGAGTATTCTTCCTTTTGGGAACGGATCAGAACGGATGCTTCAAAATAAAAATATTGGCGCTCAGGTGACCGGACTTGGTTTTAATACCCATACCGATGCCCATCTTTTCCGCGCAGCCCAGGAGGGAATTGTCTTCTCCTTCAAATATGGGATGGAAATCATGGAGGAGATTGGTATTCATGCCACTGTAATCAGGGCCGGGAAGGCCAATATGTTCCTGAGCCCGCTGTTCAGGGAGACACTTGCCGGTATTGCGGGAGCTACCATAGAACTCTATGATACAGACGGTTCGATAGGGGCTGCTCGCGGCGCCGGAATTGGTTCAGGATATTACGCTTCGGCAAAAGAGGCATTTGCCGGTTTACACAAACTGGAGACCATTGTACCTGATATAAGCAAAAAATCAGCTTATGAAGAGGCCTATCATAATTGGAAACTGGCTCTGGAAAGGGCTTTATAACTGATTATCTGCTAACTATTTGACAATATTCATATTAACAATTTATTATTTTCTAATATTTTGTCTAATGAAAAAAAAATTGGTCTGTTTCAAAACCGAAGAAAGGGAAAGTATGGCAACCCCGAAATCCTGCATTTCTTCCATCATAACAATAGCGCTTTATACTATTGTTATGGCATTTCTTGTGATATCATGTGAACATTCACGCGAATATGTTCCGAAAGCAAAACAGATAGTACCTTCAAAAACGTATGGTTTTAAAACCGGGGTGGTCAGATTGCTTGATGGCCCCTTCAAAGTGTCGCAGGATGCTGAAGCTAAATATCTGTTAAGTCTTGAATTGGACCGTTTGGTAGCGCCATTTCGTATTGAAAGTGGCCTCGAACCTAAATCAACCGCTTATCCGGGATGGGAGACCGACAAATTACCGGGCGTTGCCCTCTCTTTTTACCTTTCGGGTGTATCCAGGTTATACGCATTAACCGGCGAAGAAAAATACATGAGTAACCTGAATTATATTCTGGATGAACTCGAAGAGTGCCAGTCAAAAAGTAATGGATATTTATTGGGCACCAGGGGAGGAAAATCAGTATTTGAAAAGCTTGAAAAGGATGGATTTTATCCAGGGTTTAATGATTGGACTATTGGCCAGGGTGAACCCTATTATGTTATGGAAAAGCTTTTCTCCGGTCTTATTGATGCATACCGTATTTGTAATAGCCCCAAGGCTTATAAAATTGCGACAGATCTGGCAGACTGGCTCAGCAGGCACATGTCGAAAATTAATGATGTGGAGATGAAGAAAATTACAGCAATTGAGTATGGAGGTATGAACTGGGTACTTTCTGATATGTATGAGATATCCGGAGACAAAAAATACCTTGAAATGTCAAAACGCTGGCAGGATATAGAGGTGGTTGTGCCGATGACCAAAGGCATCGATGTTCTTACCGGTATTCATGCCAATACCCAGTTCCCCAAAATGTCGGGATTGGCTGCAAGGTATCCTTTTACCGGCAATCTAGAAGACCTTAACGGCGCCAAATTCTTCTGGGAGAATGTTGTCAATCACCGTACTTACGTCACGGGAGGAAACAGCGACAGCGAACATTTTGCCCCAAAAGATTCCCTGAGCAAGACCCTTACACCCTACAATGAAGAAAATTGCAATGAGTACAACATGCTCAAACTTACCGCCCTGCTCTTCCAAATTGAACCCAGGATTGAGTACGCAGACTATATAGAGAGGACATTGTTCAATCATATATTATCTGCCCAAAATCCAACGGACGGGAAAATATGTTACTTTCTGCCATTAATACCTGGTGCAGAAAGGGTTTATAAAAACCTTTACGATGACTTTTCATGCTGTGTATGCAGTGGATTGGATAGTTATATTCGCCACGGCGATTACATTTATGCCAATAATGGATCAGATATCTTTGTTAATCTGTTTATTCCATCGCAGCTTACCTGGAAAGAGAAGGGGATCAACATGATCCAGGAAACGAAGTTCCCCTATGAGGCTTCGACCAGATTTAAAATGACTTGCGATAAGGAGAGTGAATTTTCACTATTTATCCGTAACCCTTATTGGGCGGCCAGGCAAGTTACTGTAAAGGTCAACGGAGAGATTCAAAAAATTAATGCCTCAGCAGGATACTTCACCATTAACCGGAAATGGAAAACAGGCGATGTGGTGGAAGTTGCCTTGCCAATGAATATCAGGATTGAGTGTATGCCCGATGAAAAAGACAAGATTGCTTTGTTTTATGGTCCAATCCTTCTGGCTGGATCATTTGAGAAAGAAACTGCGGATCACCTTACCTTGAATAGATTTGCCCCTGCCCTTGTACCTGGTGATAAAAGACCTGATGAATGGCTTGTCCCTTCCAGGGAACCATTGAAGTTTACTGCAACTGCTGCAAGACCCGAGGAGGTCAAGCTGGAGCCCTTATTTAGTTTGAAAACAGGATCTTATGCGGTTTACTGGCAAAAAATGACAGAGAAGGAATGGCAGCAAAGAGTAAACAATGAAGCGGAGAAAGAGCAGTACCTTAAACAGCTCGACAAAATTACGATAGATAAAGTAACCGTCGCTAACGAGGAATCGGAGAAAATGCACGCTTTAACAGGTAAAACCAAAATAGGGAAAGGCAATGGAGGCATTTTGACAGACCTGGCATGGCGGGTGGCAACTTCCGATGAGGGATTGAGTTACAAAATGAAAGTGCCTTCCAATTCAGCAGTCTCTATATCCTGCAAATTTATGGGGAGGGTACGATATGAAATCTGGAACTGCAAAATTAAAATTGACACTACAGCAATTGCCCAATTAAAGACTGGTCGTTCGTATCCCGTGACTCCATTCGACCTTGTTTATCCGATACCTCTTGAGTTGACAAAAAACAAGGACTCGGTAAAGGTTATATTTGATAACAACAGAATGCCAAATTTGATGGAAATACGGATAATTAAGAGGTAATATGGTAGGGATGGGAAATTATCAATAGTGAATCACAAAGTATAAATTATTATTCACCACCTTCAATGGAAGGACAAATCAGAAACAAAATGACAGTTTTTAAAGGAAACAAAGAGTATTTTCCTGGTATTGACCATATTCAATACGAAGGTCCACAATCGAAAAACCCATTGGCCTTCAAATATTACGATGCCAACAAAGTGGTTTTGGGAAAAACCATGAAAGAGTATCTGCGGTTTGCCGTGGCCTATTGGCATACATTCTGTGGTGAAGGTGGCGATCCGTTTGGTCCGGGTACCCATAACTTTCCTTGGGTTGGTTCATCTGATAAGATGACCGCGGCCAAAGAGCGCATGGATGCGGCATTCGAATTTATCAGCAAGATCGGTGCACCATTTTATTGCTTTCACGATACCGACGTGGTTGGTGACGGTTCTGTTTTTGAAATTGAAAAAAGGCTGGCCAACATGATTGACTTTGCCAAAGAACGTCAACAGGCTACCGGAGCCAAATTGCTTTGGGGCACTGCCAATGTTTTCTCTAACCCACGCTACATGAACGGCGCTTCGACCAATCCCGATTTTAACGTGTTGACCAATGCTGCCGTTCAGGTCAAGAATGCCATGGAGGCTACCATCGCGCTGGGAGGCGCCAATTATGTATTCTGGGGAGGACGTGAAGGCTACATGAGCCTCCACAATACCGATACCAAGCGAGAGTTGGAACACATGGGCAGATTTCTTGCCACTGCCCGCGACCATGCCCGCAAACTAGGGTTCAAAGGAACCTTCCTGATTGAGCCAAAACCGATGGAGCCAATGAAACACCAATACGATTTCGATACCCAGACGGTCATTGGCTTCCTGCGGGCTCACGGATTGGAAAATGATTTCAGATTGAACATTGAGGTAAACCATGCCACATTGGCAGGCCACACATTTGCCCACGAATTGCGCACAGCCCGCGACAACGGTATGTTTGGATCGATCGATGCTAACAAGGGTGACTATCAAAACGGATGGGATACAGACGAGTTTCCAACAAATATTTATGAGATTACGGAGGCGATGTTGGAAATTATTCTGGCTGGAGGATTCACCACAGGGGGAATTAATTTCGATGCAAAAACCCGTCGTAATTCAACGGATATGGAAGATATTTTCATGGCTCATATCGGTGGTATGGATGTTTTTGCCCGCTCGCTGGTAATTGCCGATAAAATGCTGAATGATTCGGATTATCTGAAATTGAAGGCCAACCGTTATGCCTCTTACGATTCGGGCAAGGGAGCAGCATACGAAGCAGGTAAACTCAACTTAACTGATCTTTATAACATAGCCAAAGAGGTTGGTGAACCAAAACAGATCAGTGGCAAACAAGAGATGCTGGAACAGTTGATTAACTGCTACATTTAATCCATGAAGCAGCACAGCACTACTTATGTGGTCGGCATTACCATGGTGGCCACACTGGGCGGACTATTGTTCGGATACGATACCGCAGTTATTTCGGGAGCCGAAAAATCGATTCAGCTCTATTTGATCCACGGCCTGGGATTGGGATCACTGGCACATGGAGCAACCATCTCCAGCGCCCTGATCGGATGTATTCTGGGAGGAATGGTTTCAGGACTGGCGGCATCGAAGCTGGGACGCAAAAATTCACTGATGCTTGCAGCCTTGCTCTTTTTTATCTCTGCACTCGGATCCGGCTGGCCCGAAACCTTCTTCTTTACCAAAGGAGTACCAACCATGGGATTGTTGTTCATGTTCAATTTCTATCGGATCATTGGCGGTATTGGCGTTGGAATTGCTTCGGCAGTATGTCCGATGTACATTGGTGAAATTGCCCCTGCAGAGATCCGGGGCAGGTTGGTTTCTTTCAACCAGTTTGCCATTATTTTTGGTATGCTGGTGGTTTATTTCGTCAATTATGGCATCGCCCACGGTCAGACCCTCGAATGGATCAACACCATTGGATGGCGCTGGATGTTTACCTCAGCGGCCATACCATCCGGTATTTTTGCGATACTGTTGTTTTTCGTACCCGAGACGCCCAGGTATTTGGCTCTGCACAACCATGACGAGCAGGCGCTCCACATTTTGACAAGGATCAATGGAAAAGAGAAGGCAAAAACGATACTGCAGGAGATCAAAAAATCGGTAGAAGCCTCCTCCGAAAAGCTTTTTGCCTATGGAAAGGTGGTCATTGTCATCGGAATACTTCTTTCAGTTTTTCAGCAATTTGTTGGCATCAATGTCGCCTTGTACTATGCCCCTCGCATCTTTGAAAGTATGGGTGCAGCCAAAGACGCATCTATGCTTCAAACCGTTGTAATGGGCTTGGTGAATGTGATATTTACTGTCATAGCTATCGCTACTGTGGATAAATATGGCCGTAAAATACTCCTCATGATAGGTTCGATCGGCATGGCCTTAGGAATGTTTGCCATTGGTGCTCTTGCCTTTATGAAGGTGATCGGTATCAGTACGCTGGTCTTCATCATCATTTACACCGCATCTTTTATGATGTCTTGGGGACCGATCTGCTGGGTGCTGATTTCTGAAATCTTTCCAAACAAGATCAGGGGCCGGGCCATTGCCATCGCTGTCGCCTCCCAGTGGGCAGCCAACTATTTCATTTCGTCCACTTACCCTGCCATGATGGAATTTAGTGGTGGCGTGACCTATTGGTTCTACGGAGCAATGAGTCTTCTCTCGTTTGTTTTCGTATGGAAGATGGTTCCTGAAACCAAAGGTAAAACTCTCGAAGAGATGGAAAGTATGTGGTTGAAGAAAAAATGAGTTTTACCTGACAGGTTTCCTAAACCTGTCAGGTATATGTTGTTAATTCCGGGAATGCAAACCTATTTTATTGCCCTCTGTATCCATAAAAAAGGCCATATAACCGACATTGTCACTGACAAGGGTTTTAGGCATTAAAACCTTTCCCCCGGCACCATTGATTTTTCCCAGGGGGATGTCCAAATCAGGATTGCCATTCAGATAGATGGTAACCCCATCAACACCAGGTTTGTGCATATCACTCTGAACCAATGCACCAGATACTTTCCCGGTGCTGTCATCCGTAATAAAGACTGCCATCTTCATTCCCATCATTTCATCACTATGCATTTCAATTTCAAAAACGGTCTCGTAAAATTTTTGAGCCCTCTTGATATCATTGACTGCAATTTCAAACCAGTTGAGTGCGTTTTCCGTCTTTTCCATTTTCCTTAGTTTAATGGTGAACAACAAATCTATAAGATATCAGAAAGTATATGATCAGGCGTAAATCCTCAGATTGGTGCCGGTGAGTTGTACATTGTATTTTTTCAGTGCAGAGGTTGCCGGTCCATTGATGACAGCCCCATCCAGTCCAAAATTGGAGCCATGATTAGGACAGTGAAACCTGTTGTTGGCACTTTCAAATGCGATCGGGTTGTATTGCTGATGGGAACAAATGGAGGTGAGTGCAACAAAGGTCCCGGCTGCGGTACGTGCTACAATGATGTTGTCTTTGACAATGGATCCGCCGTTGTTGTTAAGCGCTGCGTAAGTCGGTGAAGTTAAGTCAAGTGTAAAATCGACTGCACCGGTGCCTCCTCCAGGGTTTCCTCCTCCTCCCGGATTGGTTGGATCAGTAATATCCTTGCTGCACGATGAAAGTACAGGAGCCATAAAAATCATGCCAGCAGAAATGCCAATGGCAGAGAAAAATTCGTTCCTTTTCATTTTGATTAAATTTTGGATGTGTTATTGATTGTCAATCTAAGGTTTATTATTTAGAACGATTACAAATAGAAAAGGTTACAAAAATTATTTAAATTTTCTCTGGAAGGCAAAAATACCAGGAAGTCAATTTGAACCCAATGCTTTCTGTCGCTTAATTTTATTTTTAATTATCTTTGAATCGAACTGAGCTCATCCGGGTTGGAATTTCCACCTGGTATTTGAAAAACAAATTATTTACTTGTGAAAAAGATTACTGCGGAATTACAAAAGGGACATATTTTGGTGTCTGACGGCGCATGGGGTACTTATCTACAGCAAAAGGGGCTGAAACCCGGCGAATGTCCGGAAGAGTGGAATATATCCAGACCAAACGATGTATTGGATATTGCACAAAGTTACATTACTGCCGGTGCCGACCTCATCGAAACCAACAGTTTTGGGGGTAGTCGTTTTAAACTTGAAAAATATGGATTTGGCGATAAGGTATACGAATTCAACAAAGCGGCAGCGGAAATTAGCCGCGAGGCTGCCGGCCCCAAACATTTTGTTCTTGGTTCGGTTGGCCCTACCGGGAAACTGCTGATGATGGAAGAGGTGACAGAAAATGAGCTTTACGATGCTTTCAAGGAGCAATCCATGGCTTTGGAGGCAGGCGGGGTGGATGCGATCATGATTGAAACCATGACCGACCTCGATGAGGCACGTATTGCAGTAAAGGCGGCGAAGGAAAATACAAACTGTGAAGTATTTTGTACCATGACATTTCAGAAAATCATCGGGGGTGAATTCCGTACCATGATGGGAATCTCCCCGTCCGAAATGGCGGAAACAATCGTTCAGGCCGGTGCCGACCTGATAGGAACCAATTGTGGTAACGGTATGGCAGATATGGTTGGAATGGTGAAAGAGATACGATCCGTCAATTCCTCCGTTCCGGTACTGGTCCATGCCAATGCCGGAATGCCATGTTTCGTGGATGGGAAAACCACTTTCCCCGAATCGCCTGAAGATATGGCAACCAGGGTAAGTGGAATCATTGCCGCCGGCGCCAATATTGTTGGAGGCTGTTGCGGTACCACACCAGAACATATCCGTGAAATCAGGGATGCCGTCAAAGCTTTGTAAGATAATGGACATCAGGGAGTATAATTTTGATTTTAATGAGTTGACACTTGATCTTCCGGGTTTAAAAGCCATCCTTGGTTATCCTGAATCCCCGCTTCCGGCCCCGTTTGACGATTACCTTCGTGAAGCACTGGATTTTGCTTCTCAACAAACTGACATAAAAGCCTGTTCCCGGATCATCAGGGATGTTCGGCCAGAGCCTTCAAATGGACGGATGGTTGCAGATGGAAGGAGCTTCCAGGTAGGGAAAACGGTATTGAAAGAGCTTAGAAATTCTGAAGCGTTGCTTTTCTTTGTCTGTACAGCAGGTAAAGCCATCAGCGATAAATCCACGGCCATGTTGATAGGAGAGGATCCTGCCAAAGGGTATATCTATGACCAGGTGGGGATATTCCTGACGGAGGCGGCCGGTGACCGGATGCACCAACTCATCCGGAAAGAATTACCTCCGGGTCAAACTACCACCAACCGTTACAGTCCGGGATATTGCCACTGGGATGTTTCAGATCAGCACACGCTCTTTACGCTCTTTCCTCCTTCCCCATGCGGGGTCACGCTCACCCCGTCCGCCTTGATGAACCCTGTTAAATCAATCAGTGGCGTGATTGGAATAGGTAAAGAGGTAAGCTACCGCGACTACCCGTGTGCCTTGTGTCAAAGCCTGAATTGTATCTATAGAAGGGTTAAACCATAGCTTTTTCGTCACATCGTAAGTTTGGCTTTCTAAACTTTCGTTTCTCCGTTTCTTCGTTTCAATTCTTCATTCTCATTTGTTTACTTAATCTTAATATTCATTGTATTCAAATATCAATTTGAATGCATAACTTTGTGGTCGTAAAAATTAAATCATTTCATTATGAACAGAATAGCTGAGGTTGTAAAGCCGGGCGTGGTTTCCGGGACCGACTTGCAATACATTTTTAAAGTAGCCAAAGCAAACAATTTTGCGATTCCGGCTGTCAACGTTGTAGGTTCATCATCTGTGAACGCCATCATGGAAGCTGCGGTAATCGCCAATGCTCCCGTAATGATTCAATTCTCCAATGGAGGCGCCATTTTCAATGCCGGTAAAGG
>Ga0172379_10003253_pt1 | contig 26341 bp, 30 predicted proteins | sample GrowelOW334metaG_FD_119756 | JGI IMG/M metagenome (GOLD analysis project Ga0172379, IMG submission 119756) | Groundwater microbial communities from an aquifer near a municipal landfill in Southern Ontario, Canada - Groundwater well OW334 metaG | ecosystem: Environmental > Aquatic > Deep...
ATCTGGATCCAGAGGTAGTCGTGGCACCGGAGAGACAGCTGGATCCAGAGGTAGTCGTGGCACCGGAGAGACAGCTGGATCCAGAGGTAGTCGTGGCTGAGAGACAGCTGGATCCAGAGGTAGTCGTGGCTGAGAGACAACTCTCCTATGATCTTCCACCCAGTCCATCATATACCTCCCACCTACCAACCTTTCGCTTAGAGGATGGCGTGGAAGGAAGGGCGACTCCCGACTTCAGCTCAGGCTCCATGACTATCAACTGTATCCCGTCATCTCCCAGTCCCGCAGACGAAATCCCACCATCTCGTCCCCCAAGCCAAGAGACCTCTCCTTTCTGGGAGATCGTCTAAGTCAGATTAACCTTCTCTTCATGTGAAGAGAACAACCAGTGATTATTTTGTTTCTCGAGTCTTTAACTCCTTGAAGTTCAAGGAGACAATCATCATGTGTTCTATCTCCCCTAACCAGTACGCCTTGATGGCTATCTTTTTCAATGCCATGGACATGCTAGCATCATCATTTACACCCAGAGATCCAAACAACCGTCTCTATGCGTTACAGATACTTTGGATTATTTGGGGACTAGTGATGATTCCGGCTTTCATCATGTCTCACACCAATGAAGCGAGTAGGCCAAGGATGCTAGCGGTGGAGGGTGTAAATCTCATCCTCTACTTTATTACCTTCGTTATGTTCTTGTGGTACACTCCCACCAGCATCTTTGGGTATACGATGCCTGTTATCGTAGTACAAGGTTTTGTGCTGGTGTTCCTCATTCCCGGTGAGACGACTGAGGTGGGTGTAAGAGGGAATCAAGTGGTGGAGAGACAGCTTGATCCAGTGGAAGTAGTCGTGGTGGAGAGACAGCTTGATCCAGAGGTAGTAGTGGAACTCCCAATCATCTCTGATATTCCACCTAATCCTTCATACCAGTCTCTTGCTTAGAGACTGAAGTAGAAGCGAATGCTTCCACCCCTACAACACCTGACTTCAGTTCAGGCTCCATGACCATCAACAGCACCCCATCATCCGCTCAGAGGAAATCCCACCAAGCCGAGAGACGTCTCCTTTCTGGGAGATCGTCTAACTTGGACTCTAACCTTCTCTTTACATGAAGAGAAGACATATCAGAAGTGATTCTTTTTTGTTCTTTCAGACTTCCCATCACACATCTCCGTAGGTTCCATCATGGCACACCCTCACAAATCCTGGGCTCATCACCTGGAAGTGGAGATGACCATCGGAGCTATCCCTGTGGCTTTCTACTTTCTGGAGTTTCTAACCCTTGACTTGATTGATGAGACTGGAGTCCCACCTGTCATTCCACATGAAGAGATCGTCATCGACAACATTCACCACGTCTACTGGGACTACAACTTCAGTCTGACCGAGGTGACTGAGATGTGTCTGGCTACCCTTCCAACCCAGTCTGACTTTCAGGTTCCACTTGATGACGACGATTCCAACGACTCGGTAGAACTTGACTTGATCATGTCAGTGAAGTATGACAACCAATTCATCAAGTGGATGGAGGCGGATGATTCCACCTCCGCTTAAAGGATCTTTCGACACATCTGTGTCGAAACTAGTTGAGCGATACCAACCCATCCTTAACCGCCACAATCTCCTGAGCCTGTAATATTCTGAAGGTATTTCTCACCGCCTGAATCGTAATCTGTGGCGTCACTACTGCCTTCTCAATCACACTCACATCGTTAACTCCTTGGTCTAACAAAGTAATAATAGCAGAGTACATCATGACAAGAGGTGAGATAGCCTTACTCGCTAAGTCTCTCAATCTCTCATCTAGAATTAAAGAGGCTGGAGGTGTCCAAGCAAACTCGCTGACTAAAAAGGGAGGAGGGTCTGCTAGATCGTATAAGGCATGTAAGATTCGTTCTCGATGAGACAGAAGCCACGATTGCTCTTCAGGTACCGTCACACTACTCTCTTGAACCTTAACATTAAGAAAATGTAAGGCCTTCTCCAGTGGCACTTCCACGTATGGCACCTCTCTGGAGACTAAAACCGCTCGTAACCAATCAACCTCTGCCTCTAACTCCTCTAGACTTAATGTCTCGCCTACGCTCCGATTCAAGAGAATAGTAGCTACCAAGTCAGTGGTATAGGCATTGACGCCCATCTGAAGGTCTTCACTCAGCTTACTTACTAAGTCAGGTAGATAGTCAAGTGAGTCATGGAGGATAGGGTCATGAAACTCCACATACACTCTTCCAATACTACTAACATAAGAATGAGGTATCTTTTCATAGGAAATAGAGACTGGTGTAAAGGCACAGGGCTTATCAACCATGGCACTCAATAGCCCATGTCTCAAGATTCTTTGTCTCTCATGAGCTGTCCTATCACCTTCAGGATAGAAACAGAGCCACTCTCCACTATCTGTCACATTCCTCATAAAGGAATTAACCTGTTCCCGATAGTCCAGATCTCCAAATCTCTTCACGTCAATGAAGAAGGTACCGTTATCTTTTAAGAGCTTATTTACCAGTGGTACTTTGGCAAGCGTGTTAATGGCTGCCGTAAATGGCACAACCTGCTTCGTTACATACAACACAAACCTTGTAACAATGGAATCGAAGAGGTTAGGGTGGTTCGGAGCGATGACGTTTCTATGTCCAGGTACTTTTCTAATCTTATCTAATCCTTTACAGTAGATCTCGACGTTAGCTATTCCCAACCACTGTTTAATAGCCAACATTGAGAGAAAGACTGTCTGTGTTTGTGGGCATCCGAAGGGAAGTGAGGAAGGAGTCTGTTTCTTCAGCTCATCTAAATTGCTGTGAGATAAGAGCTTGTAGGCGTCATGAGCAGTAGTCACGCTTTTATGACTATCATCAAGGAGTTGCCAGTCACCCATTTACAGGAGGAAAAACTTCTTTTATAGAGTAATAACGTCATGTCCCTGGACTCGAATGACACCCATCTCTGACAAGATTTGTAAGATATTGTCAAGGGTACAGCAGGGTTGCCCTATAAGTAGCTTAGATAACACGTCCTTGGTATTCCTACGTCCCGATCCAATGTGAGCTATCACCTTCTGATAGCTGGTAATTAGAGGAGAGATGGCTCTGACTGCCATCGCTCTTACCATAGCATTATCTTGTAATTCTGAAGGCCTCCAACAGCACTCGTACTTGAGAAAGGTAGGAGGCTCAGCCAGGTCGAAAATAGCATGGATAGCTCGATTCCGATAGAAGTTTAAGACTACTGCGTTAAGTACGTAATACCTACCTCCTTTTAAACTCACCAGATGGCTCAGAGCTGGAAGAGCCTTTTCCACTTCTCTTGTAACCAAAGAGAGATTACAACTCTTAACATACAGCTCTAGATATTCCACTTTTGAGGTCAGGTTTTTTAGGCTCAATCCATCCCCATCCAATAACACCATGGCAATGAGGTCAACCGTTAGAATAGGTATCTCTGAGTACACTGCTGTAGCTAGCCTCTCAGTAATCTGTTTGTGACACACTCCAGCACCCTCACTATCAATACACTTACCAAAGGTAACATAACAATTACCTACTCTCCTCTGTGTGAGATTAGTCACTGCGTCCTGAACGTGAAAGGCCTTACTCTCAATACCAGTATCATTGAGAGCCGACTCATAGGTGATTGAGATAGGACAAAAGACTAATGGACTCTTGACTAAGCTCTTGATTAGTCCTCTCTTGGGGGGACGAGGTTTCCCACCTCTACTAGTATCTCCCTCCAAGAAGAAGAGTAGGTACTGGCGAGCGTCAAGTACGGCGTTCATAAACTCTAATACCTGAGTCATATAGGCTTCGTCATCCTTGAAAGAAGTGCGAATAAAGAATGGACCAACGTACTTAAGGTACTCACTAAACTTACCAATGATCTGTGCCTCCAAGAGCCTATTCGAGGTGGGAATGAAAGGTGTCTTCTGTTTCTCAGCAAAGAGAATACAAGCTATGACTAAGGCGTCCAGATTACCACCTTGATGATTAGCCACAAAAGCCACTCTCCTCCCTCTGAGGTTGTCTAAGCCTCGATACTTTATTTTCATACCTAAGGAGTCAAAGAGAGTCCGAGCTAAGAAGATAACGGCTAACACTGCTTCTTTCTGAAGATCTTCAAAGACGATGTCAGAACCAGCTGAGACTTTGAGAGAGGGAACTGTCATCTGTTGATAGCATTCAAGGAGTTGAGGAGTTGAGAGGATGAGTTGTTTCCAGTTACCCATACCTTTGATGAGAGGATGATTCTTCTTAAGAGAGAAGAATGTGATATGAGTCTACGATGAGAGGGTGAGTTGTACTGGGTCACATGCGACGCGAGGAAGGCGATAGTACTTACCCGCACTCAGAAACCATACCTGATCATACACGACTGACATGGCCTGGATTGCTCCTTTAAACTTGAGGTCTACTATCTCGCCACTTGTAAGCTTCCACGCTTTGACTTCGTTATACGTACTAACAATACAAAAGTTGTAGGTACAGGTTACTAACTTACAAGGAGTAGGAGTCTTAAGTTCAGTGGATGATGCTACATGGAGTTGGGCATTACGATGCCATCCCTCAATACCTCCGTACATATAGCACCTCCCATCAGTTGTAAGGACTGCGGTATGACCTTCTCCTATCGAAACCGAGACCACACCTTTATCCTCTGGCACAGATACCTTAGAGGGAAGATAGGATGTGATTGGTAACCCAAGTCCTAACTTACCAAAACCGTTATGACCCCAGGCATAAAGAGACCCATCAATAGCAATGGCACAGCTACTTGAGCTATTCACCTTAAGTTGGAGACATGGCAGTGGTAACTCTACCAGAGTAAAAGTATCTACACCCTCAATTTCTCCCAGACCTAAGAACCCATCTGAGTTCCGTCCAAGTGAGTAGACTTGACCACTCAATGTAAGTATCATCAAACCTTTGTACCCAATCTCAACTGAGATTATTGGCTCTGGAAATGGGAGGTGGGTACAGGGAGTGTATGGGTTTGTACCTGTACGTTGATATGAGATTGCCCTACCCCAGACAAACAGACTCCCGTCACAGGTAATGACTGCTGTTGTAGCGTTGTAGCAGGCTAAGTGTCTTACTGGCCAGGGTAACTCACATAGTGTTGGTACTAATATCCGATCGTTAGGAAGAGGTAGTTGTCCAAAAGAGTTATCACCCCACATGTAGAGTTTACCTGCCTCAGTAATGATACCACAGTAGCTATTGGCGCAAGAGATGACTGGTGTGGGGAGAAAAGAGAGAAGCTCTTCCATGATGGTGTGACTGAGGTGTTCAGAAGAACGGAGAACTCTTTGTTGAGTCAACTGCTACTCTTCTGCTACTCTTCTGCTACTCTTCTGCTACTCTTCTGCTACGCTACATTTGTAGAGTATCTTTCAGAGTTATCATTCTACTCACATCGAGAAGAGTACCGAAGTTACGAGAGGATGACTTCTAATGGGTAGCGTGCGATCATGCTTTGGTGATAGTACTTACCCTCGCTTAGAAACCACACCTCCTCCTTATTCACGGCTGATGCGACTTGGATAGCTCCTTTAAACTTAAAGTCTAATTTAAACCCATCAAGACTCATCCACGCACCGACTTCCTTATCTGAGCTAGCAATATAATAGTCGTCAGTATAGGTTAGTAGCTTACAATGAGCTGGAGCCTTAAGTTGTCTACTGTTGTCAGAATAGACACATCCATCAGTCGTGATGGTGGCGAGGTGCGTTGATCCTATCTCAACCGATGCTATGGTCTTACCCTCTGGTATAGATATCTTACCTGAAGTACCGAAACCCCAAGTATAGAGAGTTCCATCGATGGCGATGGCACAACTGCTGGTATCTTTCACCTTAAGTTGAAAACATGGTAATGGTAACTCTACACGTGTAAAGACATCTACACCGTCACGATCTCCGATACCTAAAAATCCGTCGAAGTTTCTCCCAAGTGAGTAGACTTGACCACTCAAGGTAAGTATCATCATACCTAAATATCCGATCACCGCCGAGACTATTGGTTCTGGAAATGAGAGGTGAGTACCTGGAATATACAAGGACATGTCTGGACGTTGATTCTTGAGTACCCTACCCCAGACAAACAGACGTCCGTCACAGGTAATGACTGCTGTTGTAGCGTTGTAGCAGGCTAAATGTCTTACTGACCAGGGTAGCTCGCACAGTGTTGGTACAAACACCCGACTGTTAGGGAGAGGTAGTTGCCCATAAGAGTTACCACCCCACATGTAGAGTTTACCTGCCTCGGTGACGATACCACGGTAGCCATTGGCACATGAGATGACTGGGATCGGGAGGAAGGAGAGAAGCTCCTCCATAATGATGTAAGTGGAGGTGTTCAAAAGGATATAGGACTTGGTTTCGACTCAACTGTTACTCTACATCCAGTAGAGTATATTTCTTCGTCTATTCACTCTATTACCTCTATCTCAGTAAACTTTGACTGCCTCACACCACCCCCATACACATCACCACACCCATAAAGTCTCCCATCAGTCGTTAGTAGCATTGAATGGCCAGAACCCGCACTGATGCTTACCACTTCCCCTTCAAAATCCACGAGAGTAGGATGACATGTGTCGTCGACGTCAATACCTAACTCTCCCAATGACCCATCACCCCAAGAATATAGCTCACCATTACCTAAGAGAGCGAAGTTATGCCAACCACCAGATGCTATAGTGATACATGGAGATGTTAGCGGACAGATTGTCGGCGTGACTACGTCAGCGTCACCCCTAGTACCAAGACCTAACTGGCTGTCAACGTTACCTCCACATGTATAGACGGCACCTGAAGTCGTGAGTAGTACACAGTGAACAGATCCAGTTGTAACCAAGATCACTGGCTCATCAAGAAGTACTTTGATAGGTACTAGTCTAGCGATATAATCTATCTGACCAAGCCCAAGCTGACCGCATGTATTATTACCAATAGCATAGACAGACCCATCAATAGTTATGATATAGCAATCATATCCGGAGGAACACACATGAAAGGCTGGTAAGGGTAGTTCGATAAGAGTTAGGTCATCGTTAGTTTGTTTATAGACCTTTCCATCTAGGGTGAGCACTAGCCACATCTCATAATCAATACTTATTGATGTGGCTGGTACTTTTAAGAGGATCTCCTCGTGCGGAAACTCGGTACGGTGTACCTTACCTTCAAATGTAATAACTACTGTATTGTTCCTCCGGCTAGAGATGGATCTAATTGGCCAGGGTAGATCTAGAAGAGTTTGAGATGTTCGACCCTGACCCCACTTATACACCTTACCATCTTCAGTAATAAGATTAAAGCCATAGGTATCCGAGATCACCTGCTTCTGGGTCAAAGGGTTGAAGGAATTGGTAGAGCTCTTCCATCTTGAGTGACCAAAGTACTCCTTTCAGCTTCGAAGAGACTAAAGGTTCAAAAAGAGAAGACATTACTCTACACTTGTAGAGTAGTTTAGACATTGAAGTCTACTTTCTTAAAGCTCATACTTTGCCTCTGTCCTACACCTCCAGCCTGATATAACTCCCCTTTCACCGTCAGAATGTTAGTATGGATCTTTCCACCGTCGATTACCTCTACACTTGTGCCAACACTCGATTCAAACTTTAACAAGGTCGGACGGTCTCCGATAGTAAGTCGACCAATCCCTAACTCCCCATTAGCATCATCACCACAGCCATAGACCTCACCCGTGTCAAGGATGACAAAGCTTGTGTCGCAACCGCAGGCTATCATCTTACAAGTAGAGGGGAGAGTAAATAGAACCGGACATGATTTGTGAGTACCCACATGACCCAATTGACCGTAGTAGTTAGATCCGCACCCATACACCTCTCCAGTTGAAGTTAGCATAAGTAGGTGGATGTCGCCGGAAGCAATGGAAACTACTCTCTCAGCCATCATTACTCTCATGGGATCTAGACTCAGTTTAACAGTTCCTTGACCCAGCTGACCCCATTTATTCATACCCCAGGTATACACCGAGCCATCCGTGGTCAATGCGTAATATGAATCTGAGTAACTGCTCGTCTGAAGTTGGTGGCAAGGTGCTGGTAGGTCAATGGGGTCATCTTTATCACCGGATACGAACCTCCAATCATAGACATGGCCGTCAACCGTGACTAGACAATATGACTCGTATCCAAAGCTCACACTGATCACTGTAAATGGCAGGTTGATTAGAGTAGGAGTAGTCGGGATGTATCCCTTCCACATCCACTCATACACCTTTCCATCAGCTGTAAGGAAGGTACTCCGCTCTCCAGAAGATGCCACTGAGAGAACTCTGATAGGATAGGGTTTGACATCAGGCTTTGACACCACCATCGAGCCATCCAACCCCCAGGTGTAAATCTGACCATCGTCACGATATGCGAAAGGTCTACCTTCTTTTGATAGAAAGGTAGCGCTGTAGTATCCACAGGCTAAGCGATGAGGGACGGGGAGGAAAGAGAGAAGTTCGTTCATGGTGGTAATGATTGAGAGGTGTCAGTTCTCTGATGATTCAACTTTGACTCTTAAGCTTCTTCTCATATGAGAAGAAAACACTCCCTGTTCACACAATGTCAAGCATGACGTAATCAGTGTACCTTTCATTGTTCTTTTCATCAACCAAGATTACCTTGTTCCAAAGCACTGCGAGGGTTTGACTCAGTCCCTTACCTTTTGAGTAACGCTGAGTCAGGTGGGTGAAGGTAGATCTCACGGTTACCCGCATCTGCCTACAGAAACCTAAACGTACCACCTGAACCAGATCTCCTGAGCAGTAGTTATACAGATTACCTTCCACTGTTAACACCAGCATACTATCTAGTATTTCGACTGAAGCGACCAACTCCCCGTTAGGTACATCTACTTTGATAGGGATAGGCGACCTAATCATCTTACCAAGACCCAATCTACCAGAGTGGTTGTGACCCCAAGTGTATAGTGACCCATCAACGGTTACGGCACCTATACTGGTACTTCTTACCTTGAGTTGAAAACAAGGTGCTGGTAGCTCTACAAGAGTAAACTTGCTGACTCCATCGGGATCAGGGCTCCAGGATTGACCACCTATACCTAGATGACCGTCCCCATTATTCCCGATGCCATAGACTTTACCACTCAAGGTGAGTATCAGCATACTACGGAATCCAATCAGAGCTGAAACCACTGGTTCAGAGAAGGGAAGAATAGTCCAGTCTGGGTAGGTACCAGTGTTTATCAATGGATGTTTGGTAATGACGTCACCACGGACGTAGATATTTCCTTTACAGGTAATGACTGCCGTGGTGTAAGCGGTGTATGACACTGAGGTTACAGTCCATGACAATGGAAGTTCTACTAAGCTCTCGGCCTGATTGTTCTTAGTGTCACTGACATAGAGTTTGCCATTCACTCCAACAATTCCGCAATTGGTACGGTAGGTGGATATGACAGGGGTAGCGAGAAAGGATAGGAGTTCCTCCATGATGGTAATCATGAGAAGTGTCAGTCCTCTGATAATTTCAACTTCGACTTCTTCTCATGCGAGAAGAAGATAAGCCGGCTCATACAACATCAAGCATGACATAATCAGTGTTCGGTTCATCGGGTCTGGGTATTCTAGCCGCCAACAAATACCCAAACCAGCCTACAGCGATGACTCGACTAAGTCTCGTAACCTTTGTGTAAGATTGAGCTATGGAGGGGATTTTAGGATACAACGTAACCCGCATGTCCATACAGAAACCTGGGAGGGACATCATCTGACCCGGATTACTGTTAGTGTAGTTATACAGATGTCCTTTCTCAGTCAAGACTAGAGTACTACTCACTACTTCAACTGAAGTGGCTAGTTCTCCTCCAGGTATATCCACTTTGAGTGGGATAGGTGACCTAATTAACTCACATAGACCCAATTTACCATTTTGGTACCCCCAAGCGTATAAAGATCCATCTACGGTTACGGCACATGTACTGGTACTTCTCACCTTGAGTTGAAGGCATGGTGAAGGTAGTTCTACAAGAGTGAAGTCGTTGACACCATTGTAATCGAGACCGTTGTCTGAACCGCCATTTATACCTAAATGACCATCCCCATTCCTTCCGATACCATAGACTTTACCACTCAAAGTAAGTATCAGCATACTACGGAATCCGATCTGAACCGAGACTACTGGTTCAGAGAAGGGTAGAGCCGTCCAATCTGGATAGGTGACACTCCCATCTACGTCTGGGTATGTGGTGACGATTCTACCACAGACGTAGACGGTTCCTTCACATGTAATGACGGCTGTGGTGTGAGCGGTGTGTGATACTGAGATGACAGGCCACGGCAATAGGGTTTCTGTGAAACCCTCGAAGAAGGTCTCTTGACTATCCATAGCGTCACAGATATAGAGTTTTCCATTCACTCCTACTATCCCACACTCATTGAGGTCTGTGGATATGACAGGGGTGGAGAGAAAGGATAGGAACTCCTCCATGATGTACAATGCTCATATCATCCTCTCGAAAGAATCAATAGTACTACTTACCCATCATTCTTCTCATGGAGAAGAAATCTACTTCATGACTCTATCACGTCAAGTAGGAAATAACGAGTCGTATTGTCGCACCTTGGACAGTCATCGAGCATGGTCACTTTATCATCCGTTACTGTGAGAATGCGTCTGACTCCTCTCAGCTTAGAATAAACCTGACATGAAGTGGTGGGGTGATAAATGGCTGACATTTGTCTACACAAGCCATTCAGTCCCAACTGTCTCAACCTACACACCTCATCCATCTCATACCAATTGTATGAGCCTCCGCAGATATACAAGCGTCCAGTGACTGTTAACACCAACATAAACGTTGTCAGCTCGACTGAGGCTACAAGTTCTTCTTTGGGAAGGGTTACTTTGACGGGGGTTGGTGACTTAAGGAACTTCCCTAATCTTAGCTTACCATCACTGTTATGACCCCAAGTGTACAGCGAACCATCCACGGTTAGGGCACAAACGCTACTACATTTGAGCTTGAGTTGACAACAGGGAAATGGTAGATCGACGAGAGTGAACTTGTCGACTCCTGTATAAGTGACGACGTTATCGATGACAGACGGCAGTCCACCGCCTATACCTAGCTGACCATCATCATGATTCCCGATACTATAGACTTTACCACTCAACGTAAGTAGTAACAGACATCGATAGCCGATCTCAGTCGAGACAATAGGCTCAGGGAATGGGATAGCAGTCCAGTCTGGATAGGTAGTCTCTGTGTCAGGATATCGGGTGACGACATCACCTCGCAGATATACATTACCCTCGCAATTGACGACTGCCGTGGTCTTATCAGAACAGGATACTGAGGTTATAGGCCAAGGTAGTGGGATGTGGACTCTCTGTCGGAGTAGTTGATGATCAGCTCCAGTTAGATGACCGCAGTGGCCATAGGCATAAAGCTTACCATCAACTCCCACTGTTCCGCTGTGAGTAGTGTCAACAGAAGTGATAATCACAGGGAGAAAGGATAAGAGTTCCTGCATTCTCGAGCTCCCTTGATGTGACTCGTACCGAAAAAAAAAGATTCTTCTCAATTAATAAGAAGAATGACTACATCACCTTTACAAAGGTTGACTGAGCCGTAATACCATCCACATCCCCACAGGTATACACCGATCCATCACTCGTCAGTAGAGCCGAGTGACTAAACCCTGCCCCGATGCTCTGTACCGTACCTTCAAACTTAAGGAGAGTAGGATAGTAGAGATAGTCATCGTCTCCTACCACACCAGTCCCCAATTCTCCGGTTGTACCATTACCCCAAACATACACCTTTCCATTACGAAGAATGACAAAGTTATGCCAGCCACCAGAGGCTACGAAAGTACAAGGCGACTCTAGTGGAAGGGGTTTAGGTACGACCAGATACCTAATTAGATCCCTATCTCCGTGACCCAGTTGTGCGTCCCAGTTGCCTCCACATGTATAAACGGTACCTGACAAGGTGAGGATCACTGTGTGTAAGTCGCCACATGACACTGAGATGACTGGCTCATCCACCCGAGCTTTTCTGGGAATACCTATGTTATCATCGTAGTTACCCAGTCCCAGTTGCCCACTGTCGTTTCTACCAAACGAGTATAGACTGCCATCTATTGTTACCATGTGGTGGGAACCGGAATAAGTCTGTACCTGACAGGCTGGGAATGGTAGGTCAATGAGATAGGGAGTTTCAATCTGCTCACTAGCACGCTCACACTCATACTGATAAGCTGATCCGTCAAGAGTGAGAACCAGCAAACACTCTTCTCCAAGACTTACAGAGGTTACTACCGATGGTAGCTCGATCAACGACCATGGATTGGTACTTCGTCGAACGTATAATCTACCATCGACGGTAACATAAGCACTGTAGCTAGATTGATTGGTTACCAGAGTGCGGATGGGGTGGACTCGTTCAATCAGAGATGGAGTCTCTGATAATTGGTTACCAAAGCCCGAAGAACCCCAAGCGTACACTTCTCCCGTCTCTGTGATAAGGGTTGTGGAGCGGAAGTCGCACCTTAGCTGTTTCTGGGTGAGAGAAAGGAAGTAAGGTTGAAGGAAGCTTCGAAGCTCCTCCATTGTGAAGAGTTGTGGACTTCACTCACGAACAAAAAGAAGAGAAATCATTACTCTAAATCTATAAAGTATGCTTGTATTTTCTATCTTCACCCTAGAACAACGACTCCACGATGGTTCCACTCTTTTTCGCTCATATTAAAATCTTAATCCCTCCATCTAAATGGACTCTTACTCTCCCAAATCTGTGTTAGTCACAGGAGGAGCCGGTTTCATCGCATCCAACCTTCTCAACACCTTGGTACTCAAGTATCCAGCCATCCAATGGGTCTGTCTGGATCGACTAGACTACTGTGCCTCGCTCAAGAATATCACCGTCTCAGACCAGCCTAACTACCGATTTGTCAAAGGAGATATGGGAGCCATGGACTTCTTAATGCATATCCTGACTTCCTATAAGATCGATACTATCATGAACCTGGCAGCCCAGTCCAGCGTGGATCACTCTGACAACAATTCAGCTGATCATGTTAAAGACAATGTGGTAGCGGTACACAACATCCTCGAAGCCACGAGAAGGTATGGTAAGATCAGACGTCTCTTTCATATCTCAACTGATGAAGTCTATGGTGATCAGGAGAGCGGAGAGCCAGTCCACGAAGCAAGTCTGTTAGTCCCCAACAACATCTATAGTGCCACTAAGGCTGCTGGAGAGATGTTAGTGAGGGCTTATCGAGTCTCTTATAAGCTACCTATTGTCATTAGTCGAGGTAATAACGTCTTTGGTACCAGACAGTATCCTGAAAAGATCTGGCCGAAGTTTGCGACACAGTTGTTACGAGGTGAGAAGGTGACAGTTCATGGAACAGGTGAGACGAGGAGAAACTTCTTACATGTGGATGATACGGTGTCGGCACTAGAGACCATTCTGTTTAAGGGAGTGATCGGTGAGATCTATAACATTGGTACTTCTAACGAGCTATCAGTGTTAGAGGTGGCGGATGCTTTGAGGTTGAGGATCTGCCCTCAAAAGACTTTACAAGAGGTGGTGAAGTATGTCCCTGATAGACCCTTCAATGATACTCGATACATTATTACTAGTGATAAGTTGAGAGGATTGGGATGGAAAGAGGAGGTAGACTTTGAAGAGGGGATTGATGAGTTGGTGAAGTGGTATAGGGAGAATGGGGAGGGGCAGTGGAAGAGAGAGGAGTATTGAAAGGTCATTAAAAGGGTGGATTTACAACGTCATCACTTACTACATTACCCTACAATTGTAGGGTATGATTACTTCAAAAATGTGAGATTTCCAGGTTTCTATACTGACCCCTTTAAAGACCGAACCGTCGTCATCTGTTCTATAGTAATGGTTCATTATCGATGAAGAAGGTCAAACTTTCACCCCACTTAAATGTTCTATTTGAAAACATTTAGATACTTAACCTCTAGAGGTACCTCCGGCACAATGGACTCCACCGTCTCATTCCTCAACCTCATTCTCCCCATCTGGAGCTTCAAATATGGCATCCAAAGCCTCTCAGCTCTCACACCACCTCAGCTTCAACCATTCTATCAGGCCACTTCCACCTCTACTCAGCTAGAACTACTCAGCTACATCAAGACCCGATTAGCTACTGAACTCGCTCAAATTCATGACTCTATCGTCTTGACCTATGGGACACAGCAAGTGGAACTCGCCATCACTCATCTCACACTTGGTAAGATCATGACTGCCATATCCTTCATGATCTCAGATGATGATGAACCACTCCTCACACGTGTTACACTAACTAACAGAGACGAGTTGACCTTTGAGTAAGTCAGCCATCCCACCTTCATCTCATTCGAGATGAAACACTACAGCACTTGAAACCCATACCTCCTAAACACCTCCTTCTCTGCCTCACTCAAACCATCTTCATTCTCAGCCATAAACGAGGCTAGGGCATCCTCCACCTCCTCTCCAGAGTAATAACCTCCTTCTAACATTATCCCTAAGAACTCAGGATCTCTCCTGTCTATTACCAAATCTAAAGGTGGAAGATCATTGGTAGCTTCGACAAAGGCTTGAAACAGTGGATAATCAGCCATCGATCCTATTAACTCAACTACTAACTCTGACATATCAGAGTCATCATTTGCTCTATAAGTCTCAAGTAATAAGTCAAGATATTCCAGTTTTATATAGGCTGGTAGCATCTGTGTCAAGACATCAGAGCGACCAAAGATCCATTTAGTCAGCTTCACATGGTCTATCTCTATAATGTGTATATAGGCTCGTAGAAAGTCAGTCACTTGAAACTGCTCAAACTCTGAGAGAGAGTCATAGACATAGCTCAGATCCTTCGATTCTTGATCTTCATTAACATAGATTATCACATCCACTAAGATATTAAAGGGTATAGTTTCTGGGTATCTGAGACGCAGTTCATCGAAGGCCTCAAGACTACCACTTTGAGCCAAGGCCTCGTCAGTGAGTAATCCTTGTTCTATAAAGTAAGGAAAGAGTTCTGGATATCCATACATTCTCCTATCTTGAAGGCCAATAACTGTGAGAAGGATAGCTACACGTGTGGTGTCAGATGAGTCAATTCCAGTCAAACGCTTCAAGACCACCCTTTGGTCGGATGGAGCTAAGTCGGTGACAGCTGTTTCAGGTGAGTATTGATAGATGAGAAGGTTGAGGTCTGATGAATCTCGAGAGGTACAGTGGGTCTGACATTCTCGAAGCGAGCTGTAATCACCGTAGCGGTTGGGTTCGCATTGACCTCGAAAGGAACAGCTGTATCGAGTCATTTAAGAGTGGGTTATTATTTTCATCTTGAGTAAGATGAAGTAGTTATAGTCTCTCTACACAATATACCTCTGATAAGGAATGGTTGGTCCAAACCGCTCAACGATGTAATCCCAATGTCTCTTAAATCCTCTAATTTTAGGATGACCATTACCACCGAGCGATGGTAACGCCATCAAATAGATAGCATGAGCTATAAACCTCTGTATGGTATCAACCAACTCTTCAAGGTCTCTAGGAGGTTCATCTTCTAAGGTTTCACTTATTGCTATTTCAGGTCTCTCCTGAAATATGCGAGTTAGCAACCGTATTACCTTATTCCTTAACCCTTGCCACTCCGGTTGAACATGAATATCTTCGTCAAGTGGAATAGTATCAAGAATGATAAGATCTGTCTCATCCTCTAACTGTGACCTGACATAGTCCTTAACATCTACATCATATCCCGCCCACAAGGCGATGTAATCCTTATCTATTACATAAGTGAGTATGTCTCGTACCTGATTAAATGGAGCCCTGATGCCAGTAAGGCGAAAGAGGATGACGTCCATGTCACTGGGAGCCAGATCAAGGGTATCTTCCAAGTTAAGAGCTAGGATGTCGTAAAGAAGATCAGGTATGATGTCTCCTTCGTATGGACGACAGTTGGCTTGACAGGTAGCTAGATCGGGATGAAGTCCGTTGGGATCGGGTTCACAGGTTCCGTTTAGAGAGCAGGAGAAGGGCATTTAGGTGAGATAATAAAATAACGGACGTGAATAGAAAAGGGATACCCACCCATCGATTACGATTCATCTCACATACATGTCTCAAAAATGAGAGGTTGGATAGCTGTTTTCATGGTCGAAACTCCATCATGTCTGTATCATTGATACCCTACAATCTTAGGGTATGATTGTGTCGGACAAGTGAGATTTTATGTGTTTGAAGGGGTAAGCTCACAGATAATCTAAAATGAGAGGACTGAAGGTGAGTTGTAGGATATGAATGAGATATAATAACAGAATGATGGATGCGAGAAGGAGAATGGGTGTGAGTGAAGGTGAAGTTATCATTCTCATAACTGTCATGAGAGTGGAGCAAGTAAGAAGAAGAGTGGCGACAGGTCATTAGTTATCATGACACTTCATTACCATTCTCATAACTGTCATAAGAAAGAAGAAGAGTGGCGACAGGTCATTAGTTATCATGACACTTCATTACCATTCTCATAACTGTCATGAGAATAGTGAAACAAGTAAGAGATGTGGTGACAGGTCATTCCTCGTTCTGACACTTCATTATTATTCTTATAACTGTCATGAGAATAGTGAAACATGATACATGTAGTAGATCAGCGACGACCTCCATAAACAGGTCATCATACATTTCACCCTATCATTCTCATGTCTATCATGAGAATAGTGTAATAACCCTTACATCATCCCTCTCTTCCTCATCACCTCCCTCTCTACCTCCGTCACAAACCCTCCCTCTGCCTCAAACAAATCAACCACCGCCCTCACCTCTTCTCTCTCATAATGATCTATCGCCTGCTCTAAAAACGCCACATCATTTCGACCCCAGACAAGATTAAAAGGAGGTATCACTCCTGTCTCTCTAATAAAGTCCTGATATAAGGTCTCATCTCCCTCGATTCCGACTATCTCAATTACCATATCACTTACCTCATCTACTCCTAACTCATAAGCTTTAACAAGGAAAGGGAGATCAATAGCTCTGTTTCGATTAGGTAGTACATGTTGTAACACATCCATTCTACTAAGAATCCACATATCAAGCGAGATCATTACAGGCGAGTCAACTGGTACCTCTCGAAACACGTCGATTAGAAAGAATCTAACGTCGTATCGATTAGTCATTGATAGTCTCCCATAGAGATAGTCAATGGCGTCTACTCCACCCTCGACTGCTACACGAAAGAACAACATCGAGATGGTAGGATTGGGAATAGCATCAGGATAGCGTCTGAGTAGTTCATCCACGGCATCCAGACTACCACTATCAGCTAAAGCCATGTCGGTTAATAATCCATTCTCTTGAAAATAGGGATAGAGTTCGTGATAACCAAACATATTACGCCCACCCTCTCCTAAGGCTAATAGGAGAGTAGCTACTGTGTCAGCGTCATTTGAGTCAACGCCAGTCAAGCGTTTCAAGACTTGTCTTTGATCTGATGGGGCTAGGTCAGTGACAGCGGTTTCGGGTGAGTATTGATAGATGAGGAGATTGAGGTCAGAGACGTCTCGAGAGGTACAGTGGGATTGACACTCTTCAAGTGAAGGATACTGACCGTAGGGGTTTGGCTCGCATTGGCCTCGAAAGGAACAGCTGTATCGAGTCATTTGGGTACTCGTGACATATTATTTCAAGTTACACCACCTCTATACCATACTCTTGTAACACCTCCTTTGTCTCTTCAGGGATATATTCCGTCTGTACTCGACTCAACACCTCTGATACCTCGTCTATCGTGTAATTAGCCAAGGCCTCACTTAGAAACTCATTGTCATTCCTCTCCCATACCATCTCAAATGGTATCAGTACCCCTGTCCTATTCATGAAACCTACAAAAAGAGGATAATTGGCACTGTAACCGATCACGTCCATAACTCCGGTTTTGACTATGTCATTACCATCCTTCCAGACTCGAAGGATAAACTCTAAGTCCTCCTCGGTTGTAAAGTTATGTAGGAGTCTCAGTAACCCGGCCTGACTGGTAGTCAGCAACCAGTCCTTGATCGTGATGACAAGTGGATCAGAGTGTGGTAAGTCGTATGTAATCTTACTTAGGGTTGAAAAGAGATACTGTCTGGCAATGGAAGTGATGTGTGAGTAGAGATATGTTAAGCCCTTCACTCCGCACTCGATGGCGACTGAGTAGGTTAGACCTGAGACAATAGAGAATGGAAGATTATTACCATAACGTAGCACTAACTCATCTATCGCATCTAACCCGCCACTGGCTATTAAGTTCTCAATGGTTAAGAGACCTTGACTCTTGAAGTAAGGGAAGAGTTCTTTATAGCCGTATTTCTTGTAAATAGCATGCCCTTCCTCTCCAAGAACGACTAGGAGGAGAGATACTCTCTCAGAGTCGGTAATATCGACGCCAGTCAAACGCTTCAAGACTTGTCTTTGATCTGATGGGGCTAGGTCGGTGACAGCGGTTTCAGGTGAGTATTGATAGATGAGGAGGTTGAGGTCAGAGGCTTCTCGAGAGGTACAGTGGGTTTGGCAGTCTTCTAGTGAGAGGTAGGAGCCGTAGGGATTAGGTTCGCATTGGCCTTTGAAGGAACAGCTGTATCGAGTCATTTAGAGGGTGATAATAGAGTATTTCATCTTTGTGAGATGAAAAGAGACATCAGGTAGAAGAGACATCAGGTGGTACTATCTATCCCAAGTACAATATTTATAGTGCCACTCTCTTTTTCTTCTTTCTCATGACAGTTATGAGAATAGTAATGAAGTGTCATGATAGCTAACGACCTGTCACTTTAACTCTTCTTTCTCATGACAGTTATGAGAATGGTAATGAAGTGCCAGCACGAGTGGCTATAACAGACTATCACTGGTATATTGGATCTTATGGTGTATGACCTTAAAAATGACTCATGTGACCTTTTCCACCTTGTCATCTTAACCCGATGGGTAACCGCCCCCTCAAGCCTCTACAAGGAGCACCCGGAGGTATTGACGTTCAGTGGCTAGAAGCCAGACTTTACACAGAAGTCAAGACAAATGAGGCTCCTGACAATGTCTACGAGCAACGGTTTTTACAGTTGAGGTTAGAATGTGAATTAGACTACCTACTTGTAAACAAGCCGACCCCGGAGTTGTCGGGATGTGAGCGTTCGTGAAATTATTCGTTATCGCTACCCATCACATATGGACTTCTATAAGATAGGTAGAAACTTCTATCGCCTCAAAACTGTAAGGAAACTGTGCCGTCTTATAGAGATTCCGATCAGCAATGCGACGTTGATTAATCGACATCGCATCATTGAGATGATCTATGGGCTTCGGTTTGAGAATGGAGTTTGTAAGCGTGTGGTGTAATGACGCCAGAGTAGGTAGTTACTATTCGATATGAAATAGTATGGATAATCCTAAAGTATATTTTGAACACACTACTTCTAATAGTTATGAGAATGGTAATGAAGTGTCATACCAGCTACTCACATTCTTTCACCTCACCACCCTCCCCCTATACCCCACCACCCCACTCTCATACACCTCCCTCGCATCCAACACATACTTCACTCCCGGAGCAAATACCAACTCATACTCACTCTCACTCACTGGTATCAGGTTCAACACCTCAGTCCCTTCATCTACTAATAAAGTAAGATATGTCAAAGGTAAGCTATAGCCAAATCGACTCTGATGAAACTCCGCATCCAACGACACTAACGAGGTACTCATAAACCCTTTCTCTACCAGAGTAGTACCAAGAGGTAATGATGTCGCCTCGACTCCCTTAAGCCGACGAGACACAAACAACTTGATAGGTGTCGGAGGTACTCGTTTAAAGAGTTGTAAAAGCTTAAGAGTTGTAGGATCGGCTAAAGGATTGTCTGACCTACAAGCTTCATTAATGGCTTGATACTCACTGCTGATATAACGGGAAACACTGGCATGATAAAGCAGGAGGTATTTGGCATGAGACAGAAACCAGGAGTAATACTTCTCTTTCCATTGAGGATAAGTGGCACGAGTGATGAGTGTTGTTGGCTCCGTTTCACTATCTACTTCACTGTCAGTCACCAAATACTTCTCTTCTTCTAATAGCCTCAAAGCATACATGAGAAAGAACCTTGACATATATTGGTTAATAGGGACGCTATAAGCATTAGGGTATCTTCTTTCACCTAAACTAAATCCATACTCCTCGGTAATAGCCTGATACCACTCATTCGCCTTACGTCTCGACCCAGTCATCATTGTTTCTACCGCCCTATCAGGCATGTCAAACCCATACCAGTTTAGTAAGAGTAACACGTCTTCATCATCATAAGTCTCTAATGACTGAAGGTTAGGTTGGAAAGTGATGACTCCAGTCAGTGGATCAGAGCAGATGCCATGATACTCCAGGTATGGATAGATGTCGTCAGTTGAGAAGGTGAGAGGAATACCGAAACATCTCAGAGCCATCTCATCTTCTTCACCCAGACCATTAAGAGAGAACCACTTACTCATACTTAGTTCAAAGCAGAGTTGAAAGAGGTCTTCCTCGGTCTCTAAGTGCCTCCAAGTCAGAGATAGAGGAGTAAAGTGAAGCCCGTAAAAGAGGTCAGTGTATTCGAAGTGGAATGGAAGCCAGTTGTCATTAGAGACTATCGAGAGAGATGAAAGAGTGGCTATAGCCTGATTCTCTAGGTTTTGGTACTGGAGGAGTGAGTCCATTTACTAGAGTTATTATCTTTCATCTTATCCAAGATGAAATCCGCTCTATCTATCTAACCATTCCACTCTCTTCTCAAAACCATGATTGTAGGTCTTCTCAGTCTCCAAGGCTCACCTCAAGTCCAATCGCTTATCACTACCGCTCTTCAAGCCAGTGGTCTTCTCTCTTCTACTAATGTGCTATACTACTCTCGGATCCCCATCCCACATCACAACGCCTTTCAAGTCAAGAGTGATCTTGAACTCTTCTATAAGGCTAAAACAACTCCCAACGCCTTCGTCTGGTCTCTGAGCACTGCTAACTTCACTAACCCCAGAGAGACTGTTCTGGACTGGTTAAGATATGAACTCTTCTTCTTGGTAGAACAATGGAAGGTGGCCGTAGCCAAACTCGAGCAAGGCTATGACTCATTTGGAGTTAATCTCTACCTCAGTCCTGAGCCTCACTATGAGGCCTACTGCTTTTGGATGCGATCAGAAGCCATGAACCTGCCTCGACTTGCTAATCCCTACTGTGCCTTTCAGAGTTTCACTAATCACTACCTAGAACCCTTTCCTTTGTCACATTATCAAGACTATGACATTGAACAACCGGCACCTTTCACTGATCAGAGACTACAGGAGCGACTTTCCTCGTTATGCGGAGTTGATCCAGACCAGCTCTCATTCGCCAGTCTGGCTACTCTTCTAGTCCAGTCCAAGTGCTACTTTGACCCTCAGCCGACGATGAAGAGTGAGAGACCCTATATCGTTAATGACATAGCCGATCCGGTGTCACTAGCGTTCTTACTGCCAGGGATGGGTCGGATGGATGTCCTTCACAACTCTTTGTCGGATGCCATGTTAGCTAAGTATAAAGAGCTAGGTTGGAGAAGTAATCTTAACTTTACACTACAGTTGGATCAAAGGAAGGCTGACATCGTCTATACGTCATTGGAGAGAGCTGAGGCGTGGATACCTAAACTCGGAGGTGGCGGAGTGATAGTGGTGAAAGGAGAGTATCAGGGGAAGTATGCCAGTTTAAAGGTTGGAGAGTATAGTTTGGTGGGTGAGAAGAGTGAGGATTTTGTGATGATCTGAAAAGGGTCTTCCTGCCAAATGTAAGTTAATAGCATGCGGATGCTATCACAGTCTTGCGGTACTTGAGACAGGAGAGATCTATGGCTGGGGCTACACGTCAGAAGGTGAACTTGGAGTGTATGGTATCATGCTCTACAGACCGACTTTAGTAGACGCTAAAGAGAACATAGTAATGGTGGCTGGCGGTCTAATGCATACCGTAATGATAGATAAGGATGATCAAGTCTGTATTAACGGTCAGTTTTAGATACTCTATGTTTATAGAGTATGATATTGAACTGAACTCGAAGTCTCATTGAGAAGAGTAAGTAACTCCCACAATGCAGGAACTCCTCTCTTTCATACCACCCAGTCGCAGTCTCTCAAGTGGCGAAGATAGATTCTACTTTACTACAGATGAGGGTAAGCTCTATGGTCGTGGACGTGATGATGAAAATGTTAGACTAATCAATCTACCGTGGCCGATACGGATGGTAAGCTTCAATGGCAGATCAACATCAGCCCTCACCTATACCGGTAAGGTGTATAGTTGGTATAATAGTGGTACAGTGTTCGATACTACACCCCTCCCAAGGCTACAAGAACTAGCATCTCCTGTAGTGAGTATCAGTGCCGGATGGGAGAGTGTCATGGCAGTGACTGTAGATGGTAGTTTGTACTCACTGAGCGATCATTCTCCTGTGTTAGTTGACCTACCATTAACCTGTCAATCAGCGGTGTGTCTCAAGCACATAAACCACGCCATTACTATCGACGGTTCGCTTTATAGATGGGGCAAAGATGGTTATATCCAGCCACACGAAAGAATCAACACATCCTATAGCGATACTCCTTTCAAGGTCGAGTTTGATGAGCCTGTAAGTATGATTTCAGCTGGAAATCGTCATGCCTTGATACTGACGGTTTCCGGGATGGTGTATAGTTATGGAGATAATCACTACGGTCAAATGGGTACTTTGATCGATCAAACGGTAGATACTCCTGTTCTGGTGGTATTACCTGCTCCTTGTAAGTTAATAACGTGTGGAAGCTATCATAGTTTTTTCGTTCTTGAAACTGGAGAGCTGTATGGGTGCGGAGAGTCCACTGCCGGAGAACTTGGAGTAGTGGCGTATGAGATTCGCACACCAGTTCTCATTGATACTAGAAAGGATATCTCGTTGATGGATGGCAGTTACAGCCATTCGTTAATGATGACATTAGGAGTACAGGTTTATTATACTGGTATATTGATGGGAGATAGAGATGGCGTGATAGTAAGTGGTTTCACTGAGGTGATGCTATAATTACTCTACAATTGTAGAGTAAAGAATTATTGAAGAGGTTAACTCTTCCATGAGAACTAAGTACTCTTCGTTATGCAGGAACTGTCATCTTTCCTACCAGTGTCTCTCAGTCTCTTCAGTGGTAGGAGACAGTTCTACTTCACTACCACTGAAGGTAAAGTCTACGGCCGAACATGTCTCAGTGATCATGTCAGTCTGATCGACTTACCATGGCCAGTCCGGACGATAATGTCATCAAACTGTGATATTACGGCAGTCATCACTTGGGATGGTAAAGTCTATACCTGGAAAGGGTATCATATGTCCACGCCAAACCTACTAACACTACCCTCTGCTGTAATCAGTGTCAGTATAGGAGTTAATACTATACTAGCGGTTACTGTGGATGGTAGTTTACACATGGTGAGTGGATCGACTGTAACACTCATCACCCTACCGACTTCCTGTAGAGAAGTGGCGTGTCGAGGACGTGAGATATACGCTTTAACCATGGACGGTTCGCTTTATAGCTGGAGAGACAAGGATCGCCTGGCTGAAATGAAAGAGACTACAACTCCTGTCAAAGTCGTACTAGATGAACCCGTATCAATGATTGTAGTAGGGGAGTATCATACATTGATATTGACTGTCACTGGACAAGTATACAGCTATGGTTGTAATGATCACGGACAACTGGGTGTCGGTAGTGCGGGAGACATCGAAGATACACCTACCCACGTTCCTCTACCTTCTTCATGTAAGTCAATAGCCTGTGGAAGCTTTCATAGCTTTGCCGTTCTTGAGACTGGAGAGGTGTATGGGTGGGGAGATTCGTCGACACATGAGCTTGGGTCGATAGATTTGGGTAAGTATGTGATACCTACTCGGTTAGAGGTACCTAAGAATGTTTCGATGATAGCTGGAGGGTTTACTCACTCAGTGCTGGTTACAGAGGATGGAAGGCTTTACTTTACGGGGGATGTGCTGGGTGATACTACATCCGCTGAAGTAGAAGGTTTCACTGAAGTAATTATGGAGTAAATACTCTACAAGTGTAGAGTATAACTTTATTGAGAACGAGAAAAAAGATAAGACACCTATAAAGATGGAAGCCATTCGTTCTGCGGTCAACTCAGGTGATTACGAGCTATTCGAGCGACTAACAGTAGGTCTTCATTCTATGGAAGATGACCTACTCTATGATATCCTAGCCCATGAGGATGAACGGTTCTGGGAGTGGGCTTGGGATCAGATATACGAGTCTCAATACGATTTTAATGCTACTCAACAAGCCCGTGTAATCTATGAGCGTCTGAACGTTGACCTGGCTTCGTCTCATGCCACTACGATGATATACTACTTTCTAACCCTACCTCCAGAACAAAGGAACTATAGGTTTATGTACGAAGTCATGTATAGGATGGTTGATGAGTCGGGTGATTACCCAGACCTTTCTGTCATATTCGAAGATCCACTGCTAGTGGCAATGGCACTAGACATCTATGGCGAGACTAAGTATGACAGAGTCGACATTGAGGATGCTTTAGGAGTATTAGAAGACACCGATCCCTCTGATGCTGTCGATGAAGTGTCTGAAATGCTAGAACAGTGGTTAGAAAGACATTAAATACTCTAAGATCTTAGAGTATCTAATATTGAAGAAGTAGAAGTGGATGATGACCTTCTGTTACGAGCCTGGTGGGCTTTACTTCTCAACATGGGAGGATGCGATGCGGGCTTGACAACCGAGGTGTTTCTGATAGAATCTCTCTACAAGAGTAGAGAGCTACTGGATATGGTAGAGTTGATATGTACCACGCTGGATTTCAGCTTGCTTTAGGACATCACCGTCAGAGTGTACACGATACGCTGACCGTCTTGAACCTCGTACAGCTCATCGTGCTCCAGTACCATCAAGGCCTTGTCCTGGAGGATCTCGGTGTAGTTGGCGTTCAGCCCGGCCTCGTCCTCCCGCTCGGCCAGGGGTAGAGAGGCCTGATCCAGCAACTTGTTGAAGTCGTCAATCTCGGAGAAGAGAATGATGTAGGTCTTGATCTCAAGGTCACTGCTCAAGACCAGCATCTTCAGAAGATCTCCCTTTGAACGAGGCACCAGCTTGCGGGCGGATGAGGCCGGAGCGGAGGAGGAGGAGGAACCCACTGCGACTGAGGGTCTCGCAGTCGGTCTCGGAGCCACCTTGGTGGAGGACTTGACGGTCTTGGGAGCCCCCGTCACAGGCAGACCGAGTTTCTCCTGTAGCTCGGCCTTAACCATCTTGGAGAAACCGGTGATCCCACGCTTCTTGGCCATTTGACGAAGTTCGGGGACGGTAGACATGTTGGCGGAGTCGAGTGTAATCTTAGATGAACTACTAGTGCTCGCTCGTGTGCCCGTAGTACGACCCACATCCAAGGACTTGGATGTTAAGAACTCATACATGTCAGCCATTGTGAATATCTCAACCAAGTCATTCTGGATCTTTTTGTAGTATGCCCATTTACCTTGAGTACTCTTACCTTCGTGACCTTGATTGGTGATCCTACCGTCTTCAACTAGGGTTTTAGCATCCTCTTTTGATAGAACCCAAAAACGTGTTGCGTGAATGTCTATCCCTACAAACAGTAATACGTTCCAGATATGATCCATTGCTATATGTTGCCATTTGAAGTCTTTCATATCCCACAAGGTACTAGTCTTGATTTCAAACTTCACTAATCCTAGACAGCGATCGTGTCCAGGATCAGCACGGGGCTGAAGATCGGGAAACATATAATTCACTACTTCTTCTCCTTTAGCTCCGAGACTAGCTCCCGTCAACTTAACAAAGCTAAGTATTTCAGGTTCCGCTCCTTTATCTGTGTATAACTCAGAGCGAGTCTTATCTGCTGGATTCCGGGATTGCCAAAACCGGCTTAGAGTATTTCTAAGCGATGGATCCATCTTGCCGTATTCCTCGTTGTCAAGAACGAGGAAAGATTTCAAATCCTCCAGAACCCCTGACGAAAACTGGTGAATAAACACCAGTCAATCCTGAAGTTTCCCCACGTACACGCCTTTAATACCGCTGAGAACTCGGGTGATTGAAGAACTGCCACTAACATATCTCCATCGTTCGAATCGGTAATCGGTAACGCAAATGCCCCCTGAGTTGTGGCGTATTCTCCACGGTAGTCATTCACCACCGACTGGAGGCTTGATTCGCCACAAATTACTTTAGGCACTCCATACATTACGTCGTTCGGTACCTTAGCATTTGTGTATTTCAGCCGGG
>Ga0172379_10003254_pt1 | contig 26341 bp, 22 predicted proteins | sample GrowelOW334metaG_FD_119756 | JGI IMG/M metagenome (GOLD analysis project Ga0172379, IMG submission 119756) | Groundwater microbial communities from an aquifer near a municipal landfill in Southern Ontario, Canada - Groundwater well OW334 metaG | ecosystem: Environmental > Aquatic > Deep...
GCGCTCGCAGCCATTTGGCCTCATAATCCTCCACCGATTTTTCTACGATTTCTTCGGCTGACTCCGGTTCTTGGTTTGCCTCAGTTTCTTCAGCCGGCTTTTTATCCTCGTCTATATTTTGCTTTGACATAAACACTGTTGGCGGTTGGCAGGCTAGCTACCAACGGCTATTCCAGATTATTTATTAAATCTCTAATATACTCCACCAGAGCCATATTAACTTCATAATCCATTCTCATCGGACCGAGTAAACCGATAACGCCTTGGTTTTCTCCGGAGTCATAATTAACCACCACCGTCGAACACCGATTATTAAAAGGATTGGCCGAGCCGACCATCACTCTGACCTCATTATCAGTCGAATCAAATGACTTTTTTATCGACTCATCAAAGTGATCCATCATTTTGCTGAGATCGCAGATCATCTCTTGCTCGACAAACTCCGGCTGAGAAAAGATATTAGACATGCCGGTATAATAGAAATTGCCGTCGCCAAAACTGACAAAAATCAGCTGACCGGAGTTTTCCGCTATTTGCCTAGCCAGACTTTTGACTAAATCACGGGGGTCTTGCTTGGAGCTTTTAACTATTTTTTCAAAAGCTTTGTCTTGAGTCTTGTTGATATCTTTCGGCTCCAGAGAATTCTTGATATAAAATTTATAGCCCTTTTCGGTCGGCACCCGGCCGGCGGAAGTATGCGGCTGAGTGATATAGCCCTCTTGTTCCAGATAGGCCATTTCATTGCGCACCGTCGCCGAGCTAATATCCAAATTATACTTATCCACCAAAAGCTTGGACCCCACCGGCTGGGCGGTTTTTATGTATTCTCTGACGATGGTATTTAGCAATTTTTGTGTGCGGTCTTCCATATTTTTGCTTTATAAAGGCATTATACCGCGGTTAGCACTCCTATGTCAAGAGTGCTAAAAGAAGGTGCTTGTCCCGCCAGGAGCGGAGCGACTGGCGGGATCAAGAGTGCTAACGAGTCCAGAGTCCCGAGTCCGGAGTTCAGAGAAAGCTCAGAGTCCCAAAGGGATCCCCTTGGGATTTATTAGCTAACAGCTCACTCCGGACTCTGGACTGTGGACTCCCCCAAAAGAAAAAGGACCACCCCGAGGGTAGTCCTTTGCATAAAATTGTGAAAAGATCAGAGCGTCATCCAGCCGCCCGAAAGTGGGACGCCAGCAACATCCCTGGGTTCGCCGTTGTAGTCGGTCGCCTCGACCGACATCAAGATGAATCCGAAGCTGGTGTTGATGGGTAACCCCACCACACTGGCGACCAAAACCACCGTTTTGGTTGTTCCGGAACCAACCCCCAAAGCAGCATGGTTGAGATCGGAGCGGGTGATGTAAATCATATCCCCTATCAACTCTCCTGTGCCGTAAGTTGTTTGGAAATCTTCCGACATCAGCCGGAAGCCGAAAAAGTTCGTCGGCGACGGCATGATCGGTTGATCGGAGGTAACCAACCTGAATTTCATCGCAGGAACCCATGTGTAGTCGATATTCGCGGCCACAACCAAGTTGCCCTTATAGACCACCTTGTCGTAACCTGCGCTGAAAACTCCTGATGGCGTCGATGAATTCAACGCCACCCGCAGAAACGAGCAATCCGCCGTCCGCGAAAAGATACCCATGTCACAGGGATACAAGTTTCCCTGAATCTTGAAGAGCCCAGGGTTGGCATACGATCGGCGGCCATATGCCGTTTCTAAATTCAGCCGAAAATTCTCGAGCTCGAACGGCACCGTGGCATAATACAGGTCACCGTCGGCGTTGCCAGTGACAAGGTTCTTCTGAACCTCCACCGTCCACCCGTCCGAGGTCTCGACGATCAATTCAGCATACCCATTGATAAGGTCTTGCCGAGTTATCGCATTTTGCCCCGTGAAAGCCGGGAACCCTTGAACCTCGTCGTTGGCGTTGAAAGCAACGCGCATTTCAAGGTAAACATTATCGACATCCGGTCCGCCTGCTGCCAGACGGTTCAAAAAATGAACGCAACCACCTTCAGGGCACCATCCACACTGATCGGCGTCTTCATCGCAACTATCAAGGCAAGGCGTGCCAGTATGCGTCGTGCAAACGCCGTAGTCGCAGTTATCGAAGCCGTTGCAGAACAATCCGTCGTCGCACGCCGTGCCGTTTTGCACTGCCGACCAGCCAGTTGGGCTATTGCTGGGATTACATTCCAAGCAAGAGTTGGCTGAGTTCAAGGTGCCGGCGGCGTAGCAAACGCCGTCAACGAAACATCCGTCACAGGACTCGATGTCGTCGTCGCCGTCATTCATAATCCGAAGCACAATACACTCCTTCGTGGCCGGAGGTGGAACCTCATAAAACCGACACATGAACGACTCCATGATCGGTTCCATGGTGCATGTCCCGACCCATCCGGATCCACATTGATCCGTCGCCTCGAGAATAGCGCCGGCCTGAATCCCTTCCGGGATAATACAGGTGCCGGGACGACCACCATTGCTCCAATCCAGATGCAGCCGTTTCTCTGCCGGTGAATACACCCAGCTGCAAACTTCCTCATTGTTGAGGTTCTCGCCGGCGTCGTCATCGGTGTCGTCGTCCGCGTCGTCATCGCTTTCCCACGGCCATTGGAAGTCGCAACCTCCGGGGCCGACGGAATCGACCGGCGGGCTGAGAGGTCCGGCCGCAAAGGCGGTCACCGTCAGCATCATCGCCAACATCATCGCCAGAACCAAACTGAGCTTTTTCATGATCCGATCTCCTTAACCGTGTTGTGAATTGCGTACCCCGCCGACCTTCGGCGAGGCATCCGGAATCACTGTCTAAATCCTTAAGGCTAAACGAATATAGCCCATATTTATTGATATTTTCAAAGGTCTTTATCTAATGCCTGTAGCCTATCATATATACCAATTATTGTCAAGGATTTGAGGCAATTAGTACGGAGCGCAGAGCACCCCAAAAGAAAAAGGCCAGGCGTCTTGCCCAGCCTCTGATTGTCCTTGATTTTATTGCTATTATTCCCCTAGATGGGGAAATGGCCGCTGGTCCACGACCCGGATGGTCCAGAACTCGCGGTTTTGGAGATCAAAGCCGCCAATGCCGCCGATGCCGTACAACCGGCACATTAGCCGGTCAAAGATCGGCTGGACATTGCAGACATTGGTGAAGTAATGACCGTCACCATCATCAAAGTCCGCCTCCAAGACACTGCCCCACGGCAACATGCCGCTTGAACCGTCAGGCCAGATGAGCTGGACCATATTCTCATGTTCCGGGCTGTAAGTGATCTCGGCGATCTGCGCCGGGTCCAGGCATTCCGCCGCGGCCAGCAATTCAGGCAAGGTTTTCGCCCGGGGCCAAAAGGCCGCAACCATCGCTATGGCGATGAGAAAGAAGATAACAAGGAACAGGCATTTGATTATTGTTCCTTGAGACTCCACCAGTTTTCCCATCCGTTCCGCGCTGTCGTTTTGATTTTCAACTTGGCTGTTCTGTTTGTCCATGGCTAACACCTCCTGGGTTAAAACAGTTACTTTGATACCCCGACTTTAGCACAAATTAGGAAATAGTCCAGATTAAGCGGTAAGCTATAAGGGTTAAATTTACGCTATTCGTGGCTCATCCACCCCTTATAGCTTACAGCTTATTGCCCCGAAGAGGCCCCTTCGGGGCTTACCGCTACTCATTCCGCAGCGCCTCCACCGGATCTAGCCTGGCCGCTTTACGCGCCGGGTATAGGCCGAAAATCAGCCCAACCAGCACCGAGAAAATACAAGAGATCAAAATGCCGTTGAGGGGCAGGCTAAACTTCCAAGCAAAACCAAAAAAGTTAGCGAGAAGCGAAATGCCAAATGACACCAACGCGCCGCAGACGATTCCTACGACCCCGCCGGCGAAAGTCAGGGTGACGGCTTCCAGGAGAAACTGCCAGAGAATATCGCGGGCCGTGGCGCCGACCGCTTTGCGGAGGCCAATCTCATAAGTCCGCTCGGTCACGGTGACATACATGATATTCATAATGCCGACGCCGCCGACCAGGAGCGAAATCGCCACCAAGACCAAAAGTAACGCCGTGATGCCGTTGACCACCGTATCCACTATCCCCTGCGCCTGTTCTTGGGTCACCGCTTGAAAGTCATCGCGCGCCGGGTCGGTGATATTATGCCGGTCGCGAAGGAGATCATTGACCTGGACGGCGGTGAATTCGCTCTCTGTCGGATCCGCCATTTGCGCCGTAATCCAGCTGAGGTAATCCACGCCCAAGATTTCTTTTTGGAGAGTTTTGACCGGCAGCCAAACCATTTTGTCCATGTTAAAAAACCCGAGCCCCCCGCGCGACTGGAAACTGCCAATGACTTTGAAATTCTGCCGGCCGATTTTGACATCACGGCCGATATATTCGCCGGTCCCAAACAAGGTATCTTTAATCTCGCTCCCCAGAACCGCCACTTTGGCTTGTGAATTATTTTCTTCCTGCGTGAACCAGCGTCCAGCGGCGATCTCGCCGGTGTCAATATCCAAATACTCCGGCGACACGCCCCAAAGCATGACTTTTTCCGACTCGCTCTGATAGGTGATTTTTTCTTGGCCCATCAGGCCGCCGTAGGCGGTCCGGATATTCGGGATTTTCATGATTGCCTCGCGGTCGCTCTCTTTCAAGGTCGTGACGACATTCGGCCCGGTGCCTTGATTTTGCTGGCCCGGCGTGCGCGGCTCGATCTGGATATAATTGCTGCCAAAAGACGACATTTGGTCATCCATAAAGGCTTGGAGCGCCCGGCCGGCAGAGAAAACAATAATCACCGAAGTGATGCCAATGACAATCCCCAGGAGCGTCAAAATCGACCGGCCTTTATTGGCTCGGAGGGTGGCGACGGTAGTCTTTAATTGATCTATAAAGGAATATAACCGCATAAACTTTTGCCGACCAAAGTTATAAAGTTGAAAGTTATAAAGTTTTAAAGTTCCCTAACTTTCAACTTTATAACTTTATAACTTTCAACTCTAGTGTTAGAAACCTTAACCAAGGCCTAAAATAAAGGAAATAAGTTATCGCAGCGCTTCCACCGGATCCAGCCGCGCCGCCCGTTTTGCCGGATAATAGCCAAAAACTAGGCCGATGCCGCCGGCGACGCCAACTGCCAAAACGATTGAACCAAAAGAAATACTAAACAGCCAGCTGTAACCCAAGGATTGCATGACTAGAGAAATTAAAAAAGATATCAGTCCGCCGAGTATCACTCCGACCACGCCGGCAATCACGGTGAGAAAAACCGCTTCCAAAAGAAATTGCAGGAGAATTTGGCCCTCGGTCGCGCCGACGGCTTTACGGAGGCCGATTTCCCGAGTCCGTTCGGTCACCGACACCAGCATGATATTCATAATGCCGATGCCGCCGACCAAGAGGGCAATCGCCGCCACTGCCGCGAGAAAAAACCGCAAATAGTCGGTGATTTGAGTCAGAATATCCAAAGCCTGCGCCTGGTCGCGGACGCTAAAGTCATCGTCGCTCGGGTTATCAATATTATGCCGGTCGCGTAAAATACTTTCGATCTCGCTAATCGCCGGCCCGATATTAGCCGCCTCGTCGATTTTCACCCGGGCAAAATTGAGGTAATCAATCCCGAGGATCAATTTCTGCGCCGCGCTCACCGGCAAATAGATTGTCTTGTCGAAATTCTCGGTCATCACCGCGCCTTTGGGCTTAGTCACGCCAATCACGGTAAAAGACTCTTTTTTAATTTTAATTTTCTGCCCCAGCGGATCATCGCCTTCAAACAAATCGATTGCCACCTGGCTGCCAAGCACTGCCACTCGGCCCAGGCCCTTTTCTTCTTCCTCGGTGAACCAGCGGCCGCTGTCCACCTCCAGATCATTCACCGCCGGAAACTCGGCCGAACAGCCATAGATACTAAAAGCGCCGCTCTGATTTTCATGCGACGCGGTTTCGTTCGCCGTGACAATACCGCTAGCCGCCACCACGGCCGGCACTTGACGCCGAATCGCGTAGATATCGTCATTTTTGAGAGTGGTAATAATAATGCCAAAAACAAAAGCCGGCGGACTTTTGCTGTCGCCGCCGCCCGGCAAAATGCCGACTAAGTTTGAACCGAGGCTATTGATCTGCCCCACCACCAAACCTTGCGCGCCGGCGCCAACTGCCATAATCACAATCACCGCCGTAATGCCGATAACAATCCCTAAGATAGTCAAAACCGCCCGCTTTTTGTTGGCGAGCAAGTTGCGTTCGGCCATTTTTATCGCGTCCAAGAAGTACATAATTGAAAAATCAAAAATCAAAATGGAAAATGACAGTGTAAAATGTAAAATTGCCAGCTTCTCGGCGATTTAATGAATCAGCTATTCTACCAGACATTTTTAATTTTAAATTGTCATTTTCCATTTTGATTTTTAAATTTTACATTACTTCTGTAGTCCGTCCTTAGCCAACCGCCGGTTCTCCACCATCTCGTCGCCGGCGAGCATACCGTCGCGGATTTTGATCACCCGTTTGGCGTGTTCGGCCGTGTCTTTTTCGTGGGTCACCAAGATAATGGTTTTGCCGCTGTCGTTCAGTTTTTCCAAAATTTCCATGACCGCCTCGCCGGATTTGCTGTCCAGGTTGCCGGTCGGTTCATCAGCAAAAATAATATCCGGATCGTTGACCAGTGCCCGGGCAATTGCCACCCGCTGTTTCTCGCCGCCGGAGAGCTGGTTGGCGAGAAAATTTAACCGGTGCCCGAGGCCCACCGCCTCCAAAGCCGCCTGGGCTTTAGCCGCGCGCGCGGTAATATTCACCTCGCGGTTATAAACCAAAGGCAGTTTAACATTCTCGAGAGCCGACTGCCGCGGTAGCAGATTAAACGCTTGAAAAATAAAGCCAATCGTTCGCAGGCGCGTTTCGGCAAGCGCCTCGTCGGTCAGGTCTTTGACATTGCCGCCTTTCAAAAGATAATCGCCGACCGTTGCCCGGTCTAAAAGTCCCAAGATATGCATCAGGGTTGATTTGCCCGAGCCCGACGGCCCCATAATCGCCACAAACTCGCCCGGGTTAATCACAAAACTCACCCCGCGGAGAACTGAGGTGATGACTTCTTCGTTGGTATAATCTTTTTTTAAGTCAACGACTTGAATGATTGGTTTGGACATATAAATATTTCAATTTCAAGAATGACAAAGCTCAAATATCCAATCAAATCCAAATGCTTAATGTCAAATTACCACCTTTTGGCATTTGGCATTGATTGGACATTGGGATTTTGTCATTTCCTACTTATTTTCCGTTTTTGGTGTAAACCACCACCTCGTCTCCTTCATTTAACCCGGAAACCAGCTCAATCAAACCATTATCCCCTTTTAACCCCACGGTTACTTCTTTGGTTTCTAGAGTTTTCTTTGCCGAGTCGGTAAGAACGCTGACCACCTTCTTGCCATTTTCGGTCTTAACCGCCCGCGCCGGCAGATACAGCACATCAGCTTTTTCCGCGGTGATAATATCGATGTTGGCGGTCATGCCCGGCTTGATTTCCTGCCCGGCCGACTCCAGATTGATTTTGACTTTGTAATAAACCACGCCGGAAATCACGGTTTCCGCCGGCTCGACTGACAAGACCGCGCCGGAAAACTTGGTGTCGCTGCCATAAGCGTCCAAAGTAAAAGACGCCAAATCGCCAACTTTAACTTTAGCAATGTCGGCTTCAGATATATCCACTTCAATGTAATACGGGTTATCCGGGAGCATCACCAAAACCGGCGTCCCGAGGCTGGAAGTTTCGCCAACAAAATTATTAACCTTGGTGATCGTGCCGCCGGTCGGCGCTGAGATCACCCGGTCAGACATTTTTTGCTGAATGCCGGCCACTTGCGCCGCCGCCTGGCTGACTAAGGCGCGGTAATAGGACACATCATTGGTTTTGGGGCTGGCAACCGTGACATTGTATTGCGCCTGAGCCAGCGTCCAAGCCTGCTTTTTAATTTCCGCGGCGCTGGCGGCAGTATCCACGGCGTTATCATAATAAATTTTCTTGGTCTGTAAATTGCTGCGGTCAGTCTGTAAAGCGCCGGTCGCCGTATTCATAATAGTTTGCTCGGCCTTAACATTAACCTTTAACGCGTCCAGACTCGCTTCCGGAAAAGTATTGGTTGTCAGCGCGTCTTGAAGAGCGCTAAACATATAGTCCAAGGTGGTAGTGGCGCTGTTTATGCCAAGGAGCAAACTGTCAATTCCGGAGATTAAATCCGCGTCACTGCCGCTCCCGGCCGCCAGATTGATTTTGACTTCGCTGTTATTAAGTAAAGCCAATGTATTCAGCCGTTCCGCTTTGGCGCTAGTGAGGTTCTGCGGATTTTTAATGCCGAGATAATCTTTGCCGGCCGGATCAGTATAAGTCCGTTCCACCACATCCATGCTTGACCGAGCCTTAAAAAGGTAATTCTGCAAATCAGTTAGAGCCGTTTCACGGTAAATCTTCATGTTGGCGTCGCGGTTGTTTTCCGCGTTGGCGAGATCCAACACGGCCGCGTTCCAAGCCGCCAGCGCGCCGTCCACCTGCGCCTGAGAAACGCCGATTTCTTCCTGGCTGGCGCCGGCAAGGATTTTATCTAAGTTTGCTTGCGCCGAAGCGAGCGCCGCCTGGTATTGGCGCAATTGCACCGCCAAATCGCCGCTGTCGAGCGCTGCCAAATACTGCCCCGCCCGAACCTTGTCGCCAACTTTCACTTTAACCGCTGTAATCCGGCCGGAGGCGGCAAAATTCAGGTTAATAGTTTCCGTGCTCTTGACCGAGCCGGTCGCCGAAACGGTTTGGGTTAATTTGCCCCGCTCCACTTTCGCCGTGACATATTCCGGCGCGGCGCTGCCTTTTGCCCGAGCGTATAACCAGCCGCCAAGAATAACCGCCACCACCGCCACGATAATAATAATCTTGTTTCTTTTCTTCATAAAATTAAAATAATTAGAGCCTATCTCACAAATAGCTTCGTCACGAGATTGAGCGAATTTTGAGCGAAAATTGTGAAAAACGAGGAGGCATAACCTGGTTATGCTGACGAGTTTTGAACAATTTGTAGCCAAAATTCGCCAATCGCAGTAGAAGCTATTTGCGAGGTAGGCTCCTGTAAATTTAGGTATTTACTCCAACTATTCTAGCGCAAAACCGCGGTTTTGGCTAGCCCCGGAGGAGTATTCAGGGAGCAGTATGCTCGCCTCGATTCGGCGAAGCGGGCAGTATTCAGGGACTATATCCACGAACGGTGGATACAGATGACCAAAATACCCAAGTTTGAATTATTGACAATTATTGACCATGGAGGTATATTCAGATGATTATTCGGCCATAGGTTAAATTTAAACATGGGTGAATAATTAACTAAAACCAACTCGCCAACCAAAAAAATTTCTTGATGAGCTGGCACTTTGACAATTTGCGAAACTTTTTTAGAAGATCTCGATTTACTTGATGTAACCAAAAAAAATAATTACAAAGACTAAGATCGAGATTAAAACCATTTTACGGCAAAAATCGCTATTAACGGCAGTAGTTAAAGTTATTAAAGCTTCTGAAAATTTAGCTTTTGATTAAATGCTTGCGGTTTTACTCCCACACACACCTAACAGAGAAAGGGAAATACCATGAAAGTTGCTCTGGTGTATCCTGAGGTTTATGATCTTGCGCGTTTTAAAGAAAAGCGAAAAGAGTTTCCGCCATTCGGAGTGCTCTATCTTGCTGCTTTTCTTGAGGAAAACCACTTCAAGGTCGATCTTATTAAAGTCAGCCAAGATAACACGCAATGCGACTTCCGCGACTACGATGTAGTTGGCTTTAGCGTACCGTCTTCGGCAACATACGGAATCGTCAAAGAAGCTCGTTTCAAGAGCCTTTATTCAGGCAATCCGACAATCGCAGTAGGCGGCATTCATCCAAGCTTTTATCCCGAAGAGACCATTGTTGACTTCCGAGCAGATGTAGTCGCAATTGGAAGTGGCGAAAGGACTTTTTTGGAAATCGTCCAGGCACATATAACTAAGGACTTTTCCCAAATCAGCGGGGTATGCTGTCTAAAAGCACAGTCTATTATAATCACCCCAAAGCGGATCGTCGAGGATTCTATCGACTGGCTCCCTATGCCCGCCAGACACTTACTCAATAAATCAGACTTTATTATGAGTAATCGCCTGGCAAAAACAGACATCCGCATGACGCATATCATGTTGAGCCGAGGTTGCCCATTTTCCTGCCATTTCTGTGCGGTCATGCAGAAAAGAATCCAGTACCGTTCTGGCAATAATATTAGAGTGGAATTGGAGCATCTAAAGCATAAGTACAATATCGGCGGTTTTGCAATCGTCGACGACAATTTTGTCGTTAACAAAAACATGGTCAGAAATGTCTGCGAATCTATTGGCAATCTTGGATTGCGTTGGTCCGCCCTCTCCCGTGTCGACACGGTTGATTACGAACTACTTGAGACTATGCATGGTGCTGGATGCGTAGAACTTAAATTTGGTGTTGAATCCGGAAGTGAGAGAATGCTCAAGGCTATGGGTAAAAATATCTCCAGTAACCAAATCAGGCAAGCAATCACGCTAGCGACCTCGGTCGGCATTCAGGTTAAAATCTTCCTTATTCACGGATTCCCAGGGGAAAATCTTGCCAGTACGCAAGAGACGATTTCCTTATTAAAGGATATTGGGCCTATGGTTGATAGAGTTTCTCTTTTCCGTTTCGTGCCCCTGCCGGGATCATATGTGTTTAGGAACGCCGACCTCTTCAACCTAAACATCCCTAAGCACATTTCGGACTGGTGGAAGTTCCATATCTATCACAACAATCATCATTGGTGGGGCAACAAAGAAGACTTCCAACAGATGGAGCTTGCCTATCAAGAACTCCTCAAATTTATAGTCGATCGCTGGCCTTAAGCCTAACTTAATCAAAAAGCCGTACAAAAAGACGGCTTTTAGACAAACTACCTCGCGGTAAGCTACGGGGTAGTTATTTTTTTAAAATTATATATTTTACTGGCTAAACAATTTTATCCATCCCGATTCCTGCCATAATTTTAATTCATCAGAATAAGGCAAATTTTTGGGAATCGGATTCAAATAACAAACTTTTATTTTTTTGCCTAAAGCTCTATTTAAGCCGATAGCAAAAGCCATCTCGGCAAATACTCCCGACCCTATATATCCTGGCACACCTTTTTTTTCTAAATTTAGCACTAAAAGTATATCTGCCTTAGAAATAGCAGCATAATGATCAGAAAACTCCTTTTTGTAACTAACCAGAAAATTATCTTTAATTTTCACCGGATATTTAATTACCTCAAAACCCGCCTCTTCCAATTTATCCCTCCATTCAATAATACTATTTTCTAATGAAGCGCTGGCGCAAATTACTAATTTTCTTTTCTTCATAAAATTTTATATTAAATAAAATATTTCGTAAATTTAGGCATTTACTCCAGCTATTCTACCGCGAGGTAGCTCCGTTTTTTTTATACCATAATTCCAGCAATTCCTGGATATTTTTATCCGGATCAGCTGAAGAAACCGCCCAAGCCACAGCGGAGAGATAAAAGATGGTCCGAATAAATTGATATTTTTGCCTAAAAATTTCTTGATCAGCTATTAAGCCGGAAGTGGTAACTGCCGCGATTAAGCGATCTAAATAATCGGCTTCAAAAGTGTCGTCTAAACCCTGCTCTTGATATGCCCGAGCGCACTCTTGATAATACCAAAGCCGACAAAGATCATAATCGGGATCGCCCCAAAACGCCGACTCCCAATCCAAAACGCCGGTCAAATGTTGCCCATCGGTTAGCAAATTATGAATAATCAAATCACCGTGAACTAAAGTTATCTTTTCCTGGCTGACATCAGACATCGGCCAAAAACCGGCATCAGCCGCAACGATTAATGCTTTAAGCGCGGGATAAGTTTTGATTACTGGGTTGATTTTTTCTATATTCTTTACCCGTGTCTCGTTTAAATAGGCCAAAAAATTAGAATAATTCTGGCCGGTAACCACCGAATAGACCGCCTTATGCGTCTGTTGCCGCAAAAATTGTAAAAATCTCACAACATCATCAATAATGATTTCCTTATTTTCTACCAGCAAGGTCTGCCAAACGCTATTAATGGTTGACCCGGCTAACCGGCGTTCCACCATGGCCGCTTGACCGGCCACTAAGCCAACCCATATAACCGACGGGATCAACGGCTGATGGCATGATTGTAAAAAATTAGCTTCGCGAGCCAACAATTCCGGCTGATCGTCACGAAAACGAACAACATAATCTTTTGATAAAAATACCTTAAAATGAGTGCCAGTCGGAGCCACGCTAAAATTTTCGCCCGCCAAAAATGGTAATTTATTTTGTAATTCTTTAATCCGTAATTGATAACCGTCTCTAACCATAGTTTTGGTATTTACTTGAGCTATTCTAGCTTAAAACCGCGCGTTTGGCTAGCCCTAAATACCCATCTCTTGCTTTATCTCCTTTCCTATGTTATACTGCTTTCACTTTTAAACTCTACCTAACCTCCTAACTACTTAACCTCCTAACATCCTATTTTTATGAAAAAAGACCTCCATCCTAAATACTACCCCGAAGCCAAGGTTACCTGTGTTTGCGGCAACAGCTTTACTATTGGCTCCACCGTGCCGGAAATCCACACCGAGCTTTGTTCGGCGTGCCACCCGTTCTACACCGGCAATCAGAAACTGGTTGACACCGCCCGCCGAGTTGATAAATTCAAACAACGGTTGGTGAAATCCGCTACCGCCGCCTCTGGCCGCACCGATAAAAAGGTTAAACAGGCCAAACGCGCCGCCGCGAAAATCGCCGCCGCGGAAAAATCCGTCCAGAAAGAAACTCCGGCTAAACCAGCCAAAAAATCTAAGTAACTACTCCAAATCCCATTCCTTTTTTGGCAAATTTTTGCTATAGTGGAATGGGGTTTTTTGTTGAAAGATTTAGGATTTAAGACTTAAGAATGTCGGTAATTGGTGTTAAGACTAATAACCAAGATATCACATAACATGGAACATATAACAAGAGACCTATAACCACCCTTGTTCCATGTTATGTGTTATGTGATTTTAACCAAGTTATATTGTAGGATGCTAATCTACCGGCCTTCTTAAATCCTAAATCTTAAATCTTAAATCTCCTTTATGAATATCCCCCAACTCAAATCCGACTTTCTCGCCATGGAGCGCGATCTCCAAGACCCGAGCCTCGGTTCTGACCCGCAAAAATTGAAAAGCCTGTCGCAAAAATACGCCGCCGCCAAGGAAATCATGGACCGGGTCCGCCAACTGGAAACCGTGGACCGGCAAATCGGCGAAAGCGAGCTGACGCTCCGCGACAACGACCCGGACCTGAAAGAACTGGCCGAGGTGGATCTTTTTGAATTGCGCGGCCAAAAAGAAAAGCTGGAAAAAGAAATCGACGACCTCTTGCACCCGGCCAACCCGCGCGACCAGAAAAGCATTATTTTGGAAATTCGCGGCGGCACCGGCGGCGACGAATCAGCGCTTTTTGCCGCTGACCTTTTCCGGATGTATTCCCGCTACGCCGAAAAGCGCGGCTGGCAGGTCAAGGTGATTGAGGCTAACCGCACCGAGATTGGCGGCTACAAAGAAATGATCTGTGAAATCAACGGCCCGGGGGTTTATGGCGAGCTGAAGTTTGAAAGCGGTACCCACCGCGTCCAACGGGTACCGGAAACCGAGAAAGCCGGCCGGATCCATACTTCGGCGGCCACGGTCGCGGTTTTGCCTCAGGCGGAAGAAATCGACATCGCCATCAACCCCAAAGACCTGCGGATCGACACTTTTTGCGCCGGCGGCCATGGTGGTCAATCGGTCAACACCACTTATTCGGCCGTCCGCATCACCCACTTGCCCACCGGCGTGGTGGTTTCCTGCCAAGACGAACGGAGCCAACTGCAGAACCGCGAGAAAGCGATGAAAGTCCTGCGCTCGCGCCTCCTTGAAGCCGAGGAAGAAAAACGCCAAAAAGAAGAGGCGGATCTCCGCAAAAATCAAGTCGGCTCCGGCGACCGCAGCGAGAAAATCCGCACTTATAACTTCCCCCAGGACCGCCTGACCGATCACCGCATCAAACAAAGCTGGTTTGGCATTGACCGGATCATGAATGGCGAGATTGAAGAAGTCGTCGCGGCGTTGAAAGAAGCCAGCCGGAAACAAACTTAAAACTCAAAGCTCAAAAGTCAAAACCACAGCTCAAAACTCAAAACTTAATCTTCTCCGTACTTGATACCAAAGGTATTAGAAGAGGATAAGTAAATCTTTTGAATAAGGGGTTAAGAACTGTAGTTTTGCCTTTTGCGTTGTGGTTTTGAGCTTTGACTTTTGACTTTTGAGCTTATTTTATGAACCTTCGCCAACTCTTAACTATCACCACCAAACGGCTAAACCGTTATTCATCTTCACCAGCCTTGGACGCCGAAATCCTCCTTTCCCTCGTTTTAAAAAAACCGCGGGAATTTTTGTATAGCCATCCGGAATATAAAGTTAACCAATCCTTAGTTACCGCTTACCAGTTACTAGTTACTCGCCGTTTAAAAGGCGTGCCCGTCGCTTATTTAACCGGCCAGCAAGAGTTTTACGGTCTAAATTTCCTAGTCAATAAAAACACCCTTATCCCCCGCCCCGACACCGAATTATTAATTGATGAGGTTTTAAGAATTGCTAAGAGCTATCGGCTATCGGCTATCGGCGATATTGCCACCGGCTCCGGCTGTATCGCCGTCACCCTTGCTAAACACCTGCCCCAAGCCAAAATCTATGCTACTGACATTTCCCGCCCTGCCCTAAAAGTTGCCGAAAAAAACGCCCGCCTCCACGGCGTCAAAGGCCAGATTAAGTTTAAACAGGGCAACTTGCTGGAACCGTTAAAGAATATTAAACTGGATATTTTAATTGCTAATCTGCCCTATCTAACCGCCGCTGAAGTCAAAAACGAGCCGTCCATTCAAGCCGAGCCGCGGCAAGCCCTGCTCGGCGGGCCAGACGGGTTAAAACTCTTTCGCCAACTCTTCAGCCAACTCGCCGCCCGCCGGCAAAAACCCCGCCTGATTTTCCTGGAAATCGGCTGCGACCAAGCCCCGGCCTTAAAACTCCTCGCCCAAAAACACCTGCCCGCGTACCGGCTAAAAATAAAAACCGACCTCGCCGGCCGAGATCGGGTGATAATTCTGACAAAAAATAAAAGGTCTTAACTAAAAAATCTAATAATCGACAAAGGTAGTGATACCCATTACGATAAAACTAAGCCTTTGGGCAATTTTTAATTTTTAATTTAAAATTTTTAATGAATTATTAATTTCTAATTTTAAAACGCCGGTAATCCGGCGTTAGATTTAAAATTAAAAATTAAGCCTTAAAAATTGATTAAAAATTAGAAATTTTAAATTAAAAATTGTTAAAATCTTAATTTTATTTTATCACTATTTCCCGTCCCGCCGGTATCACCTCAATCCAAGTCGTTCCCCGGTTAAACTGGATTTCCACGCCCGCCCCGTCATAAAACTTGGTCCGGCTCCGGAGTCCGCCTTTTTCCCAAGTCCCTTCAATCTTTTCCCCGTTTTTTAAAATTATCGCCTTCCCCTCGCCCACGGTTTTAATTTCTTGCCGGCCGATGCCGTCCAGAGTTTTCGCCGGGATAAATTGGACCACTACATTTTTAGCCGTAATCTGTGTGCCGTCGGCATCGCGGTGCGGCTCGCCGGCTTGTTCGCGGTAATAGAGGTTGTCGGCTGGATTATAAAACCACTCGGTAAAATAGGCGTTATAAGACGAATAGTTAAAACTCAGATAAGTCGTCGTGACCACGCGGTCCGTTATAGTCGCCTCATCAACAAACTGCCAGCTATCATAATCGCCGCTAAGTGATAGATCGCTGGTAGTTTTTAGTTCAACAATCAACTCGCTGGAGGTATAGATATTATGCGGCGCCGCTCGGCCGCCGTCGCGCCAAAAATATTCGCCCTGATAAAACTCGTTAATATCAGTCAGCTCGGTGTTGCCGTCCAGTTTCTGAAGCGCCGCCGGACTGCCGCCGCAATGAAGATAAAGACCGCCCAATTCCCCGGCCCACTCCACAAAATACGGCCGCGCCGAACGGACCGGCCCGATTTTAGGGATCTCTTGATTACTGGCAGACACGGCCATAAACCGCGGAATACCGCCCTCAGTCACCGCTTCATAAACCAACTGCGCCTGGCTTAGGCCCGCCTGTGGCCGGGCTTCCACCTGGTTTTCAATCATCAGCGCGACCGGCAACAGATTCTCTTGCCCCACCTCTACGCACTGCCCGTCCAAAACCCTGATTGCCGGGCAAACCACTACTGACGCCTGATTGAGGTTAAAATCAACCGGCGCCACGGCCGGCTGGACATTAAACCAAAACAAACCAAAACCGGCCGCGACTAGCGCGACCGGCAATAATAAAAACAAGATTTTTTTATAACCAGCTTTGGTTTTAGACTTTTTATCAATTCTCATGATAAACAGTTGAAATTGAGATGGTTACAAAACTATTTCGTAACGAAATTTTAGGTTTTTAGGCGAGGCGAGGAAGACGAGCAAAATGGCTCGAAACCGTAGCGGGGCTACGGTAAGAGGCATTTTGCGAAGTCTGACGAAGCCGTAGCCAAAAAGCTAAAATTGCAGTCGAAATAGTTTTGTAACCATCTCATTTATTTTTTGGCCGCTTTGCCTTCTTTACCGGCCGCCTCCGCGCCCGCTACTGGGGCCGCGCCACCTTCAGCGCCTTCAACCGGAGCTGCGCCCTCAACCACTGGAGCTTCTACCTTCACTTCCACTTCTTCGGCTCGCGGTTCGGCAACTGACACCACAGTCAGTTCCGCGCCGGACAAAACTTCCACTTTATCGCCAAGCGGTAAATCTTTAACCAAAATCCGGTCGCCAAAATTTTTGAGGCTGGACAAATCAACCACTACTTCTTTCGGCAAATCGGCCGGCAAACATTTAACTTCGATCGTTTCCAAGCTGGTGAAGAAAATCGCGCCTTGTTCTTTGACCGCCGGCGCTTCGCCGACCAGTGTCAAGGGAATGTTGGCAGTCAATTTCTCGTCCATTCTCACCTGATAAAAATCAGCGTGAATCGCTTGCTGGCGGAGCGGATGATACTGCACATCCTGAATCAGCACCGGCACGGCTGGCGCCTCGCCAATTTGCAGGTCAACAATCGCGCTTTCTCCGGCAGTTTGAAAAACTTTGGCAAAATCACGGTAATTAACCGCCAAATTCTGGTTAGTCAGCTCCCGACCGTAAAGCACCGCCGGCAATAAGTTGTTTTCTCGGAGTTTTTCTACGCCGCGGCCGGTTGCCTCGCGAACCGTGGCTTTGAGCAATAAATTAGCCATATTTCCTGTATTTTTAGATAAACAAAAAAGATTTTATCAATCTTCTTGTGTATTGTTAATTTAGCTTAATAATTCTATCACACTCCCAGTTTTTTGCAAGAGCTGGTGCATTTCCAGGACATTATCCTCGGTAAAGTCAGCCTCAATTCGATATTTCAGCACTTCTTCCGGGCTAAGGTCGGTCACCAGCCCAACCGAGCTGATGCCTAAGGGGTGGTGCATCACCAAAGCCAAAATCGAACTGCCGCAGTGCCGGCAACGGAGATAAATCAGGCTAGTACTGTCTTTTTCCTCCAAAACGCGCGCTTCCAGGATATTATAATTTTTTTCGCAGAGCGGACAATAAGAAACCAGTTTCAGGCTTTCGTCAAAAAACGATGCCCCCTTCCGCGGCGAATTATTTGGTAACATATATTGATCTGGCTAATATTTATAACTCTATTATAGTATTTTGAATGTCTATAGTCAAACTTTTTACTTTTGACATGTACTTTTGCCTTTTGAATTTTGACTTTTGACTTCAATTCTTAATTATTAATTTTTAATTATTAATTCCTTAATCGAACGCTTTCCGCTATCCCGATCGCCCCCAGCATAAAAATCAACGAACTGCCGCCGTAGCTGACGAGGGGCAAAGTAATGCCAGTCACCGGCGCCAAACCTAGGTTCATGCCGATATTCATCAAGAGATGAATGAGAAACAAAAGGATTATTCCCAAAATTAAAAAAAGTGAAAAATCGTCATGACACCGCCGGGCAATCACAAATAGCCGCCAAAAAATCAGCGACCACAGCCCGAGAAGCAGTAACACGCCGAGTAAACCGAGCTCCTCGGCAATGACCGCAAAGACAAAGTCGGTCTGGGCTTCGGGCAAAAACCGCAGTTGCGACTGCGAGCCGAGCGATAAACCTTGGCCGGTCCAACCGCCGGCGCCAATGGCGATCATTGACTGGCTGACATTGTAACCGGCGCCCAGCGGGTCAGCCGCCGGATCGAGAAATGTCCGGATGCGGTCTTTTTGGTAAGGCGCAAAAGCGAAGTTCCAGGCCAGTAGAAAAACCGCTAGTCCCGCGACCAAAAGTAACGCTAAGTGCCACCACCGCGGACCGATAACCAAAACCACACCCAGCCAGAGAAAAAAGAGGATCAAACCCGAGCCGAAATCCGGTTGTAAGATTGTTAAAGCAAACGCCGCCAAAACCCCAAGGCCGCTGATAATAAAATATTTTAATTGATTAAGCGGCCGGCTTTGGCGGGAAAAGTAATACGCTAAAAATATAATTACCACGATTTTAACCACCTCCACCGGCTGAAAACTCCAGCCACCGATTACAAACCAGCCCTTGGTTCCACGCAAACTGGAACCAAAAATCAGCACCGCGGTTAAAATCAGTAAGCCAAAGCCGTAAAGCCACCGCGCGTAGCTCTGCAGCAGTTGATAGTCAAAAAACGCCAGGCCAAAAAACAGCCCCAGGCCGAGCGCCACCGCCACCAATTGCCTGGTCAAAAGATCCCAGTTCGCTCCCTCGCCGGACAGCGTCACACTGTAAATAGCGACTAAACCAAAACAAACTAATAAAAAGGCGCTCAGAGCAAGCACCCAATCAAAACCTCTAAATTTGAACAACCAGCGCTTCATAGCAATTGAAAAATTCGGTAACTAATAAAATTAGCAGTCGGAAGTTAAACCATTAGACTCAGTTAGAAGTACAAAGTTCAAAACCCAAAGTTCAAATCAAGTTCAAATATCAAATGGTTATTCTAGATTAACCATGAAGCCGCTTTTGGCCTTTGGATTTGATTTGAACTTTGAATCTTTGGATTTTGAACTTTTGAGCATGATTACTGGTCAAAATGCTGATTATCAACCTTCTTAAATCCTAAATCTTTACTCCCCGCCCTTGCTCTCCCCCTCCCCCGTCAATGGCCGAAACACCGACCTGTCGAGGATATTGATATTCGGCACCACCTCCACCTTATCCGGCCGCGACAAAGCGCCAAACCAATTGGCTTCCAGGGCAACCGTCTCGCCGGAATCTAGATAATCATGGGTTAGATAGTTAATCCCCACCAGCCGCGAACCGCTGTAGAGCAAAATATAATAATTAAACGCCCAATAATTATATGGGCTGTTGTTGGTCACCTTAAAACTGGTTTTACTAATTGGCAGTTTGCCGGCTTTCAACTCATCGGCTGACTGAAATTTAATGTCGCTAATGACAAAATTAAGAGCTTCGGCTTGTTTTGCCGCGATATCCCCGACCCGCTGCCACTTGATGGCGTTAATTTTAAAATTAATATCATTGGGAATAAATTTTGCCGCCACGCCCAAATCAACCAAATACTTTGACTCGCCCGGCAAAAACCAGGCTTCCCGGATCGCCGGCTTTTCCCGGTTGGCAAAATCAAAGCTATACTGCAGGCTGGTCACCGCCCAGAGCGGATTGTTGTTGGCGACTGACACGGCCAGATCATAACGGCCCTCGCCCAAAGGCAAGATTTGAATCCCGGAGAAAGCGAGCGGCGCCGGCTGATTTTGCTCTCGCCAGTACTGATAATTAACATAATCCCGCCCGGCGTCGCGGAGGAGCGCTTGCCGGCGGTTCCAATCAACCAGAAAATACCGCGTCAAACCATAAAGCGCGTAACCCCAAAAAATCACATTCAAAAATATCAAAAAACCAACCAATACTTTATGAACCAGCTCGCGGTGAGTCACCCACCAGTAAGCGCCAGCCAGTTCCCGGCCGGTAAAACCGCCAATATTAGCCTTTGGTGAATCCATAAAATCGCAATTTATTAAATTATAACACAAAAATCCTAAAACTTTAAATTTCCCCCCTTATCCACATTAAAATGAAGCTCTGCCGCTCTAGAACAACGCCGTATCTTAGATTCCTTTTCGGCAGAGCGGAATCCGCCGAAGTTCCGCCGTAGAGCTCTGCGGCGGAACGAAGGCGGATTAAGCTTGAAAAATAAGGGCAAAATGCGTCTTTTGGGGGCTGGAAAAATTATAAAAAATATGTTAAAATGGGAGTACATTATTACCTTGCCAAATGGTTAAATCACCGGCTTTTTTTTAACCATAAAACCATAAAGCCATTAAACCATTTTAACTTGATAACTTTCAACTTTATTCATCTGCCGTAGCTTTAGCGAAGGTAGATAACTTTATAACTACTTTATGTCTCCCAAAGAAACAAAATCGAAGAAACCGTCTAACGCCTACGGCGCGGAACAAATCACCGTCCTGGAAGGCCTGGACCCGGTAAGGAAACGCCCCGGCATGTACATCGGCAACACGGCTGAAGCCGGCCTGCACCACATGCTCTGGGAAGTGGTGGACAACGGCATTGACGAAGCTATGGGCGGCCACGCTAACGAGATCGTCATTCGTTTGTTTAAAAAAGGCGGCGCCGAGCTCGCTGAAGTGACGGACAACGGCCGCGGCATTCCGATTGATATCCATAAGCAAACCAAGGTTTCGGCCCTGGAAACGGTTTTGACCAAACTTCATGCCGGCGGCAAATTCGGCCAAGGCGGCTACAAAGTCTCCGGCGGCCTCCACGGCGTCGGCGTCTCGGTCGTTAACGCCCTGTCCGTCTACCTCAAAGCCGAAGTCAAACGCGACGGCCAGCTTTGGGAACAAGAATACCAATACGGCAAACCGTTGAAAAAAGTCAAAGCCGTGGGCAAGGCCAAAGGCACCGGCACCATCATCACCTTTCAGCCCGACCCGACCATTTTTACCGTCACCTCGTTTAACTGGCCAACCATTATTGACCACCTCCGCCAGCAAGCTTATCTGACTAAAGGCATTAAACTGGTGGTGATTGACGAACGGCAAACCATCAAATATTTCTCCAAACGGTTTAATAAAGACATTCAACTCCCCACAGAGCATTACACTTTTTACTTTGAAGGCGGCATTGCCTCCTATGTTAAGCACCTCAACATCCACAAAGGCGCTAAACACGAAAATGTTTTTTATGTGGACAAAACCGTCGGCGACCTGCAGGTGGAAGTGGCGCTCCGCTACGCCGAGGATTACCAGGAAATCGTCTTGCCCTTTGCCAATAACATCTATAACCCGGAAGGCGGCATGCATCTCGTCGGTTTTCGCACGGCCATCACTAGAACCTTAAATAGTTACGCCCGCAATAAAAGTTTACTAAAAGAAAAAGACGAAAATCTGACCGGTGAAGATGTCCGCGAAGGGCTGACGGCGGTGATCTCGGTTAAACTCCCGGACCCGCAGTTTGAAGGCCAGACTAAAGCCAAACTCGGCAATATCGAGGCGCGCGCCGCGGTGGAAACCGTGATGAACGAAGCCTTTGCCGTCTTTTTGGAAGAAAACCCGAAAGACGCGGAAGCCATCATCGGCAAATGCGTCCTGGCCGCTCACGCGCGCCTCGCCGCCCGCGCCGCCCGCGACACGGTGCTCCGGAAAGGCGCCCTGGAAGGCCTGACTCTGCCGGGCAAACTCTCTGACTGCTCCAGCCGCAAACCAGAAGAATGTGAGCTTTATATCGTCGAAGGCGACTCCGCCGGCGGCAGCGCCAAGCAGGGCCGGAGCCGCGAATTCCAAGCCATTCTCCCTCTCCGCGGCAAAATTCTCAATGTCGAGCGCTCGCGCCTGGACAAGATGCTCGCGAACAACGAGCTAAAATCACTGATTATCGCCATTGGCACTAATTTTGGCGAACAGTTTGATATTACCAAACTCCGCTACAACCGCATTATCATCATGACTGATGCTGATGTGGACGGCGCCCATATCCGCACTCTGCTTTTAACTTTATTCTACCGCTACTTTCCGGAGATTATTACCGGGGGCCATCTCCTTATCGCCCAACCGCCGCTCTACTCGGTCAAAGTCGGCAAAGAGCTGCGCTGGGCTTATGATGACGACCAGCTCCAGGCGGCGATCAAAGAACTGACCAAAGGCAAAAAGGTGGAAATTATCGAAGGCGCCGAAGATGCCGAAACCGATACCGGCGAAGGCACCGCCGAGGACGCCGCCGTGGTCCAGAAAGCCGCCGAAGCGAAGTCCGAAGTCAAAGTTAATATCCAACGCTACAAAGGTCTCGGTGAAATGAACCCGGAACAGCTTTGGAACACCACCATGAATCCGGAAACTCGGCTAATGCGCCAGGTGACGATTACCGACGCGGCCAAAGCCGACGAAATTTTTGATATCCTCATGGGCTCGGAAGTCGGCCCGCGGAAGCACTTTATCCAGACCCACGCCAAAGCAGTAAAAAATCTAGATATCTAAAAAAAACTTAGCCTTACTAAAAACAACGAATTTAACCTCCGTTGTTTTTTAGCTGTAAGCTTTAAGGTATAAGCCGTAAGTATACCGGTAAGTTAACTTATTTCTATAAAACTTGGTTAAAAATCCAAAGTTCAAAGTGCAAAGTTCAAATCAAGTTCAAAGATCAAAGGCTATCGGAGTTTTGACATTTGAACCTGATTTGTCCGCCGATTCGGCGGATTGAACTTTGGACTGTAATCAGAGGTTTAAATGCGTTATATTTACAGCTTATACCTTACAGCTTACAGCTATATTTCAAATACCTCCCCCACTACCGGCACCACCCCGTTCAACCCCAGCTTCTCCTTCAACCCATCCGCCACCATCAAACTTTGCTTCTCTTCACCGTGGACGACAAACACCTTTTGCGGTGTTTTCTGCGCCATCATTTTAACCCAGTGTAGAAGTTTGGGTTGATCGGCGTGCGAGGAATAAGCGCCAATCGCCGACACTCTAGCTTTGACCGCCAGCCGCTCGCCCGCGACCACCACTGACTTGGCGCCTTCCAGAAGTTGCCGGCCCAGGCCGCCTTGCGGTTGCCAGGAGATAATCAGCAAATGGTTCTTCGGATCACCCAGATTATATTTAAGGTGATAACCGATTCGCCCGCCCACCAACATGCCGCTGCCGGCGAGGATGACTTTGGGCGCCGGCCACTGGTTGATTTTCTTGGACTCGGACGGCGTCGGCGTGTAGTGAATGCCGGGAAAGTTAAAAAGGTCGTCGCCGGCCGAGATCAAAGCGCGCGATTCGGCGTCATAAAGATTAATATATTTTTTATAAACTTCCGTCGCCTTAATTGCCAGCGGGCTGTCAATAAAAATCGGCACCGGCGGCACCAGTTTATTCTCCACCAAGTGGTTCAGTTCATACAGCACTTCTTGCGTCCGCTCCAGGGCAAAAGCCGGGATCATCAGGACGCCACCGCGGCCCACCGACTCGGTAATCGCTTCTTGGAGCATTTTGAGGCGCATTTCGGCCGGTTCATGGATCCGCCCGCCGTAAGTTGACTCCAGGACAACCAAGTCGGCGCTATCCGCGAATTCGGTATCGCGGACAATCGGCTGGGGCGGGTTACCGAGGTCGCCTGAGAAAACCAACTTCTTCTCTACCCCGCCTTCTTTCACCCAAACTTCAAAGAACGCCGAACCCAAGATATGTCCGGCATCGCGCGCCTGAACACGGATATCGGCTGTTGGCTGAAATGGCTCCCGATAATTCTGCTCTTTAAATAGCGCCATCACGCCCTCCACATCCTCGGCGAGGTAAAGCGGCAAACGGTTTTCCGCGAGCGCCTCAGAAAATATCACTCGCGCCGAGTCGAGCAGCATAATCCGGGCAAAGTCTTTGGTCGGCTCGGTGGCGTAAACCTGGCCGTGGAAACCCTCTTTATACAGCCGCGGCAAACGGCCGCAATGGTCGGCGTGGGCGTGGGTCAGCAGAACAAAATCAATCGTTTTCGGGTCAAAACCAAAAGGATCAAGATTATGTTCTTCGGCAAATTTGCCGCCCTGAAACATGCCGCAGTCCACCAAAAACTTGGCGGCGTCCGTCTCCACCAAACAACAAAAGCCGGTTACCTCCCGGCACGCGCCATGAAAAGAAATTTTCATAATTAAAATTTTACCGCCCGAACTTCTTCATCAGCCTTCCCCACCAATTCCGCCGCCGGACCAAATGAATTAGTTCAAACAAGGTAATACTAATAAATACCACTTGAAGAATAATAAAAATCCAGTTGCCGAGGTAAACGCTGTAGAGAAGAAGAAACAGCCCACCAAAGATAAACAGTGCGTCTTGCCGCTTTTCGTTGTGGCCCATAACGCCTAAGATGATGCCGGCGAGACCAATCACGCCAAAAAGTTGAAAAATTAGAGCCATAATTTTAGTTTTTATCCCAAAGGGAACCCTTCGGGTTTTATTATAGTTTGTTATAGCTTGATTATACCAAAAAACCGCCCAAAGGGCGATTTTATAAAAACGGCTTAGCTCCTGCCGATAACTGGGGGACCAGGATTCGAACCTGGACGGTCGCCTTCAAAGGGCGATGTCCTGCCATTAGACGATCCCCCAGTTATCAGCGGGAGGTTAAAAACCAAAAAGTTCAAAATCCAAGGTTCAAAGTTCAAATCAAGTTCAAAGGCCAAAACTCTGGCACCTTTTGATCTTTGAACTTGATTGCTTTAGCAATCACCCCGCCATGGCGGGGTGCCAGCAAAGCTGGCATTTGAACTTAGGGTTTTGAACTTTGAACTTAACTTCATTACATTCTACGCTTTTATCGCCAAAAGTCAACTAATTACACCTTCAAATACTTCCTCGCCGCCACCACACTCGCCAAGATGTTCAAAAGCGTGATCACCAAGAATTCCGAGCCAAAAATCGCCAAAAAGTGCTGGTTGAAATAAGTCAGGACATTTATTTGCCCGGCGCCGAAGAATCTCGCCAAATACGGCTGGATCACAGTCAAACCGGGATAAGTGATCGCCATAATCACGACAATGGCAATCAAACCGTAAAGCGCGCTTTCAATCACGAACGGCAAGCTGACAAACCAGTTAGTGGCGCCCACCAGCTTTTCAATGCCGATTTCGTCGCGATGGGTGTAAATTGCCACCCGCACCGTGTTGAAGACAATCAAAGCCGAAATCAGGATAAAAAACACGATAAAAACTAAGGCAATCTTCTTGCCGGCGGCGGTCCACTCGGAAATTTTGGCAATCATTTCTTGCCGGTCATTATAATCTTGGTTGGCGATCAATTCGTTATACTGCGGTTGATTAACGGCCGCCAAAAGAGCCGGGTAGCCGGAAAGCTGGCGCGCCTTAATTCGCAGGGTCGCGCCGAGCGGGCTAGTACCCAGTTCATCCAAAGCGGCAATAATCGCCGTGTCGCCTTCGTGGCGGTTTTTAAAGGCCTGGGCCGCTTCGTCGGCCGAAGTATAATCAACTTCCGCCGTTTCGGGTAGGGCCACCAGATCGGCCTTCATTTTACTAATCGCCTCTTCACTGACGCCGGGCTTAAAATAAACACTGATATTAACCTTATCAGAGATGACCTTGACCGCTGTGCCGGTCATGGCGTTGAAAACCACCAGAACATTAATAGAAATCAGGGTTAAAATCAAAATACTGATAGTCACGAGGGACAACCAGATATTGCGAGAAAAGTCTTGCAGCGCCAGTTTGATTAAACGCCAGATGTAAGCCATAGGGTTAGGTTGATAGGTGGTTAAGTAGTTAGGTCGTTAGGTCTTAACGCCGCCGCAGGCGGCGTCATAACTACCTAACAACCTATCGACTTAACCGCTGATTTATAAGATGTACTTCCCACTCCGCTGGCTGCCGATAATTTGCCCATTATCCATCGTTACCACCCGTTTTTTAACATAATCAACTACCTCCCGGTCATGAGTCACCAAAACAATCGTGGTGCCAAATTCATTGATTTTTAGAAGCAAATCGGCAATTTCTCTGGTCGTGATTGAATCCAGGTTGCCGGTCGGCTCATCTGCTACTAAAATTTTGGGGCGATGGACTAACGCCCGGGCAATCGCCACTCGCTGTTGTTCCCCGCCGGAAAGCTGGCGCGCCTTAATTCGCAGGGTCGCGCCGAGC
>Ga0172379_10003255_pt1 | contig 26341 bp, 31 predicted proteins | sample GrowelOW334metaG_FD_119756 | JGI IMG/M metagenome (GOLD analysis project Ga0172379, IMG submission 119756) | Groundwater microbial communities from an aquifer near a municipal landfill in Southern Ontario, Canada - Groundwater well OW334 metaG | ecosystem: Environmental > Aquatic > Deep...
TTAAAAACAATTGGAGAGGTGGCTGAGCGGTCGAAAGCGGCAGGTTGCTAACCTGTTATAGGAGTCTAACTTCTATCCGGGGTTCGAATCCCCGCCTCTCCGCGTACAAAATAAAACAACCAAATTGGTTGTTTTATTTTGTATTTGGGAAGGGGATTCGAACAGGTTGGAAGCGAGACGCGAGTTGAAGCGGAAGCCGAAACGAGTGGACGAGCGTCGGACGATATGTTGGGAGCATATCGGACGCCAACCCAGGACAAGTGAGCTTTTTGCATTATGGCAAAAAGCGAGCGCGATAAATCCCCGCCTTCTTTTTATTTTTAAGTTTTATCTATAGTTTATCTTTAGTTTGTTATAGTAAAATCATAAAATACATTATGGATAAACAGCAAACACAAGACATAATAGAAATGCCAAGCGAACGGATTATCGGTCGTATATTTTTAATTAGAGGAAGAAAAGTAATGGTAGACAGAGATCTGGCCGCGCTTTATGGGGTTAAGACTATGGTGCTTAATCAAGCTGTTAAAAGAAATATAAATCGTTTTCCTTCGGATTTCATGTTTCAGCTTAATAAGGAGGAGGCATCTTATTTGAAATCACAAATTGTGATATCAAGATTCAATAGCAAAAAACCAAATAACTCGAAGTCACAAATTGTGACTTCAAGTTGGGGTGGGACGAGAAAATCTCCCCTAGTTTTTACCGAGCACGGCATAGCGATGCTCTCTGGTGTTTTAAATAGCTCTAAAGCCATACAAGTAAATATTCAAATTATTAGAACATTTATTAAGCTCAGGATGTTAATAGTTGATAATAAGAATTTGTGGGAAAAAATAGAAATATTGGAGAAAAAATATGATAAAGAAATTAGCGATATTTTTGATGTGTTAAGGACTTTACTTATCCAACAAGATGTTCCGAAAGAAGAGATAGGTTTTAAAACTGAAAATTAAAATAAAAATGCCCCCGGTTTTTAAGTGGAGGCGTTTTTAAAAGTTCAATTTAGTTTAGCTGTTTTTAGTTCGCTGACTTTTGTATAACCCTTATCCAGCCAGAGGACATTACTTTTTCCGTAATAGAGCAGGCACATTTTTTCTGGATTTTTTTTGACCTTTTCTCTAAATTTCTCAGTCCAAGTGGAAAGGTCAACCAGTGTTGATAATTCGCTGGCAGGCACGATGTGAATTTCGTTGCTCTTAGGTCGATGCTGGCCGTCAAAAATGTAAGGTGCTTCGTAAATAGTTTTGTCTTCAAGTTTGATTTTTTTGTCCCCATAAAGACAAGAGGTAATGGTACGAGTGCCAAATTGTAAATAGATATACAAGAAAGACCTGTCCGCCTGGATGGCGTTTTTTTGTTCTAGCTCTAAAACAAAAAGCTCTTCGGCCTTTTTGTTCTTGAAGGGAACAACCGTGATGTTTGCAGATCCGCCGGAAATGTTTTGAACCACCATCACTAATCGGTTTTTTTCTTTAATTATTTTCATCTCCTTTTTGGAAATAATTCTTCTGCCCAATTCTTTGGACATACCTGGTTGGATGCACATAATCTATGATTTTTAGTTAGACAAATTGTTAAGATACTCGATTTAAATTATCAATAATCTGCTGATTTGTCAAAAGATAGCGTATTTGTCCGTATTTTTTATGTTTTAGCCATTATTTTTATAATTTTATTTTATATTGGTATGGCATTAAAATTTATCTTGACCACCAAGTTCCTGCCTGTTATCATTAAATAATCAACTTTATTTTTTATGTTTTATCCCTTACAATTATTGGCTGACTATTTAACTTACTCTATTTTTAATATTGCCGCAGGTTCCTTGCTGGGTCAGGCGCTTAATTTTTTTATTTTTGATACTTTAAAAATATTTGTTTTATTGTTCGTCATCATTTTTCTGGTCTCCTTTATCCGGACCTATCTGCCACCTCATAAAGTTCGCTCATTTATCGCCAATAAAAATAAACTAACCGGCCATATTTTAGCTTCTTTATTAGGGATTGTGACTCCATTCTGTTCCTGCTCAGCTGTGCCTTTATTTTTAGGATTTGTGGAAGCGGGAGTGCCGCTCGGTGTTACCATCTCTTTTTTGATTGCCTCGCCGATGATTAACGAAGTTGCCTTGGTTTTATTGTTTGGTTTATTCGGTTGGAAAATCTCCTTACTCTATGTTTTTAGCGGCTTGCTTATTGCCATCATCTCCGGTTTATTAATTGGTCGTTTGAAAGTCGAAAATTTGGTGGCCGATTTTGTTTGGCAGAATAAATCGCAGACAAATAATACCCCTGAAATTAAAAAGAGTCGCCAAGAAAGAATTAATTATGCCTTAAGCTACACTTTAGATATTTTCCGACGCGTTTGGTTGTTTGTTGTTATTGGTGTCGCGATTGGCGCTTGGATTCACGGTTATGTCCCTGCTAATTTTTTGGTTTCCTATGCCGGCGCTAATAATTGGTATGCCGTGCCGCTAGCGACGCTAATCGGAATCCCATTATATTCTAATGCGGCCGGAGTTATCCCTCTAGTTAGCGCTTTAACCGAGAAGGGTTTGGCTTTGGGAACAACTTTAGCTTTTATGATGGCAGTGACTGCTTTATCTCTTCCAGAATTTATGATTCTGAAGAAAGTTATGAAGACTAAATTGATTATTATTTTTGCGACCATCGTCGGCCTGGGCATTATGTTCACTGGTTATTTATTTAATTTTATTTTAAAATAGGCCAAAACAATCAGATGCCATATTAGAAAACACCGGAAGTTTGTTATTTGGCAGTTTATTACCTTGATGAGCCATGATATAATATTAATTACTTATGACAAAATATATTCTTAATTCCGGCGGCTTAAGACGCCATCCGGAAAAAGCCAAAGAGTTTAATTTAGAAGTCGTTAAAGGGTTGGGAAATTCACCTTTGATTTTATTTTGTTTTTTTGCTACACCGCGTGAGCGCTGGGAGGAAAAATTTGCTGACTATTCCGGCCGTTTTTTAGAGTCTATGCCTGCTGGCGTCGCTCCAAAAATTGAATTGGCCCTTCCAGAAAAATTCGTCGATCAATTAAAAAATAGTGACGCGGTTATAATCAACGGCGGGGACGATAATTTATTACTCCATTATTTAAAGCAATATGATTTGCCGGCCGCCTGGCAAGGCAAAGTCGTTGCCGGCAGTTCGGCTGGTTCAGACGCTTTAGTTAAACATTTCTGGACTTGTGATTGGCGCAAGTGTTTGGATGGGCTTGGTATTCTGCCGATTAAATTTATTCCTCATTATAAATCTGGATTTGGCGATAATGACCCTCGGGGCTCAATAAATTGGAGCCTAGCTTATCAAGAATTAATTGAATATGGTGATCAGTCTTTGCCCATCCATGCCCTGGAAGAGGGCGATTTTGTGGTAATTGAAATATTTTAAAATATAGGATTGTGTTATAATAGATAAGCAGTTTATAATTAATATATGTTTATTCAAGCAAAAGCCCTAACTATCAGCCGCGCTAATGTTTTTACACTGGCACAATTTTTGGTTTTGCTATCAGCCGCTATTTTTGCGCCTTTAGCCCACAGTCAAATAATTACCGGTTCCATAGTTAACGCGACTTTATTTATAGCCGCCGCGACCCTGGGTTTGGAGGGGGCGATTATGATTGGCATTTTACCTAGTTTTTTTGCGCTGTTAGCCGGAACCTTGCCGCTGCCGCTCGCGCCGCTCATCCCGTTTATAATTTTGAGTAATGCAGTTTTGATTATCACTTTTGTTTATTTAAAGAAAACAAATTATTGGCTAAAGATGATAGCCGCCGCTAGTTTTAAATTTATTTTTTTATCAGTAATATCTTTAGCGGTTATTAAATTATTGTTTTCCGGTAAAATTGCACTGGCCGCCGCCACAATGCTTAGCTGGCCGCAGCTTTTAACAGCTTTAATCGGCGGAATTTTGGCTTATACTGTTTTACAGAGTCGTAAATTATTAAAATAGTTATGAAAATATGCTAAATAATCATCGTCTGACAACTTGGTCCGGATTTATATCGGATGAAAGTTTTAACCGATAAGGCGCGGATTGTTTTTTATTTGCATCCCCGCCTTATCAGCGGGTTTTTTGTTTGTCTAAATTAGTTTAATAGTTAAATTAAAATTATGGAAAATATTTCCGAGAAACATGCTAAAAAAATACTAATTGCCCTCGCTTTGTATCTGACCTCACTTTTGGCGGCCAATACTTTAGGCTTGAAGATGATGCCGTTCTTTTTTAATTCCCATTTATCGGTGGCTGTTTTTTCTTTCCCGGTGGTTTTTCTGATGACCGATGTTATTGGAGAAGTTTATGGGCGTAAAATCGCTAAATTATTTGTGCTTGCCGGCTTTATCAGCACCGCCTTGTTTATTGCTTATTCCTTTCTATCGCTCGCCTTACCGTGGTCGCCGGATGGGAATTGGTTAAAGGATGGTTACGGCCAAGTTTTTGGAACTTCTATTCGTTTAGCCATTGCTTCTTTGGCTGCCTTCTTAATTGCGGAATATCAGGACGTTTTGTCGTTTTTCTTTTTCAAGGAAAAGATGGGAATAAAAGTTTTTTGGTTACGTTCCTTGCTTTCCAATTTGTGGTCTCAATTTTTTGATTCCGCAGTGTTTATGGTAATTGCTTTCGCCGGCATTTATTCATTTAAAACCATGATGAGTATTATTATTTCTTGGTGGCTGTTCAAGGTTATTATGGGCGCGCTCTATACGCCCTTATCTTATGTCGGCATTTATTTATTAAAAGGGAGGCAAGCAAAATAATATGATAGTTAAAGCAATCAAAACTAAAATATTTAAAGAGGGCGATGATTTATTTTCTTTTATTATCCAACATCTTAAAAAAATTCCCGAGGCCGCAGTCTTAATAGTTACTTCAAAAATTGTTTCTTTGTCTGAAGGGCGAGTTGTTGATTATCAGGGAGAGGCGGCTAAGATTGAGCTTATTAAAGCAGAAAGTGATTTAGCGATTCCAACCAAATCTGTTTGGCTGACAGTTAAAGATAAGATGGTCATGGCCTCGGCGGGGATAGATGAATCCAATGCGGACGGGAAATTAATTTTACTGCCCAAAGATAGTTTCAAGACGGCCGCTACTTTACGTCTCAAATTAAAAAAACAATTTAAGCTTAAACAGCTGGGAGTAATTATTACCGACAGTCGCACCATTCCGCTTCGAGCGGGAACAACCGGAGTATCTTTGGGGTATGCCGGTCTTCAGGGGCTAAAGCAATATCGTGGTCAAAAGGATATTTTTGGTCGTAAATTTGAATTTGCTCGCGTGAGCGTTGTTGATAGCTTGGCGGCGGCTGCAGTTTTAGAAATGGGAGAAGGGAATGAATGCCAACCGCTCGCCTTAATTAAAGAAGCACCGCTAAAATTTCAAAATCAAATAAATCGCCATGAATTGGATATTGATATTGAAGAAGATATGTATGCGCCTTTTTTTGCTAAGGCCGGTAGGTAATTGAGATTTTACTTTTTTCCGTTAAGCCCTTAAAATGGTTACATGGAAATAAATAAGCGCTTAGTCGAAATTGATCCTTCGCGCGGCTCTGTTTATCAAATGCTGGACTATGTTCAGGCAGAGACGCAGATAAAATTAATTCAGCAAGAAACTGAGAACCTTTTTTTATTTAAAACCGCGCTTTATATCGACAGCCTTTATAATTATGCTCATGTATTAGGCGATAAATTTGGAACGGATGATTTAGAGAAAATAAAAAAATTTTTTGGCGGAGATAATTTTCGCGTTAAGACTTTGGCTGATAAAATTTTTGCTGATATTTTGTTAAACGACGGTTTTACTCTTCGCGATAGCGGCTATGCTATGCGCGCTACCGGTTTGAAAAATTTAAATATTGACTATTGTTTGCCAAGCGGAGTAAAAATAGAAGCGGTCACGACTGATTTAGCTTGGGAACATTTTCGAGCAATTTTTTCTGAGGCTTTTGATAAAACAACTGATGAGTTTGATAAGAAGTTCGGTTTTTTAAAAAAGTTTGTTTTAGACCAGCAAGAAAAACATCTGAATTTCTTTTTGCTTTATGAGAATGGGGTTCCGGTTTCGAGCGGCGGCTATTATGCTTTTAATAATTTTTCCATCGAAAATATTGGGACTCTGAAAATAGCTCGCGGTCGGGGTTATGCCGGATTAATGGTTCGTTTTTTGTTGAATGAAGCACGGCTTCTAGGTTATGATTCCGCCTGTCTTGTCGGTTCCGAGGAAGCGGTCGCTATCTACCAGAAAGCCGGTTTGGAAATTTTGTCTAAAACTAACACTTTTATTAATTTTTAAAATTATGTGCGGCATTGTCGGTTACTTAGGAAAAAAATCAGCCACCCCTATTTTACTATCGGGTCTTAAAAGATTGGAATATCGCGGTTATGATAGCGCTGGAATTTGTGTTTTAGAAAAGGGTGCATTGAAAACTTTTAAAAAAGAAGGGCCGATTAAAATGCTGGCCGCGGAACTGGATAAGCAAAGTTTAAATAGCCAAATCGGTATTGCGCATACGCGCTGGGCAACGCATGGCCAACCTAATGAAACTAACGCGCATCCACATTACGATTGTCAACATAATATCGCCGTGGTTCATAATGGGATTATAGAAAATTTTGAAGGTTTGAAAATTTTATTGGAAAAAGAAGGTCATAAAATTGTTTCCGAAACTGATTCGGAAATTATTGCCCATCTGATTGAAAAATTTTATCAAGGTAATTTAGAGCAAGCAGTTTTAGAAGCTGTTAAACTATTGGAAGGGACTTTTGGTTTAGCCGTTATCGCGGCTAACGAACATAAATTGGTGGCTGCCCGCCGCGGCTCGCCATTAATTTTAGGTATTGGCCCGGATGAAATATTTATTGCTTCCGATGCTTCGGCAATTATTGAATATACTAACCAAGTCGTCTATTTAGAGGATAATGAAATAGCCACCATTACCGATGACGGCTATGATGTTAAAAGTTTGGATGGCCATAATGCTAATAACCAGGTTACCGAAATTAAATGGACGATTGAAGAAATTGAGAAGGGCGGTTTTGAACATTTTATGCTTAAAGAAATCTTTGAGCAGCCAAAAACCATTGCCAATGCTCTGCGGGGAAGAATTAAAGACGGCAAAATAAAACTCTCGGTTAATTTTGATGCCAAAAAGATAGATAAGATTATTATTACCGCTTGTGGTACCAGTTGGCATTCAGCTTTAATTGGTAAATATTTGTTGGAGAGAATTGCTGGCATACCAACGGAAGTTGACTATGCTTCTGAATTTCGATATCGCCATCCGATTGTCCGTGATAACAATTTATTGATTGTTATTTCTCAATCAGGGGAAACAGCCGACACCTTGGCGGCCTTACGAGAAACTAAAAATTGCCAAACTTTAGGAATCATCAATAGTGTTGGTTCTACTATAGCGCGCGAAGTTAAGTCCGGAATTTATTTGCATGCCGGGCCGGAAATCGGTGTCGCCAGCACTAAGGCCTTTACTTCCCAGGTGGCATCTTTAATTTTACTTGCTCTCTATATTAAAGAACAAATAAGCGGGGAACTTAATCAAGTTCTTAGTGATGAATTATTAACCATCTCCGAAAAAATTCAAACTATTTTAGACCAAGCGGAAAATATTAAAGTAATTTCTCAAAATTTTGTGAGCGCCAAAAATCTTTTATACTTAGGCCGAGGAATTAATTTTCCAGTCGCGTTGGAAGGAGCTTTAAAATTAAAAGAAGTTTCTTATATTCATGCCGAGGGTTATCCTGCGGCGGAAATGAAGCACGGTCCAATCGCGCTGATTGATAAAAATATGTTTGTTGTCTTTATCGTTAATCACGGTCCGATTTTTGAAAAGATTATCAGCAATATGCAGGAAGTTAGAGCGCGCGGCGGCCGCATCATTGCTATTACCGACGTTAAAGACGCCGCGGTTGAAAAATTATCTGAGTTTATTATTACCGTCCCCAGTGTTTCTGAGGAATTGTCGCCACTTGTGAATATTATCCCCCTGCAGCTAATGTCCTATTACGTAGCTAGTGCTAATGGGATTAATGTTGATAAACCGAGAAATTTAGCTAAATCGGTTACGGTTGAATAAAGGTTTAATTTAGCTTTTATTTGCATTTTTTTAAGAAATCAGTAAAATAAAACCAGTAGTCATTAGGAGAGGTGCCAGAGCGGTCGAATGGAACAGTCTTGAAAACTGTCGTCGGTGCAAGCTGACCGTGGGTTCGAATCCCACCCTCTCCGCGTACAAAATAAAACAACCAGATTGGTTGTTTTATTTTGTATTTGAAGGGGATTCGAACAGGTTGGAAGCGAGACGTGAGTTGAGGCGGAAGCCGAAACGAGCAAGCGAGCGTCGGACGATATGCTGGGAGCATATCGGACGCCAACCCAGGACAAGTGAGCTTTTTGCATTCTGGCAAAAAGCGAGCGCGATAAATCCCACCCTCTCCGCAGATTAAAAATAGCTCTAATTTTAGAGCTATTTTTTGTTAGGGAGCTTGTCGCTTTGGAATGGCGTGATATAATTAGTATATAATATTTTAAATTTATGAAAAAAGTAAAAATATTAATAATTTTTGTGATATGTATGGTTATGGTCATTATCGGCTATATGTATTTTAGTAAAACTTATATATTTAGTTGCTATGATTGTGGTGCGGGTGGATGGCAAGCAATGGACATGGCTAATAAATGCGAGGAAGCTAATTTTACGAGGGAAGGATTTAAAAAATGCCTTATGGGTTTTAATTTTTCAGATGTTCAACAAGACACTAGTATTGATGAATTTAAAGAAGGGTATATTGAAATTGGGGGGTCGACCATTTTACAGACTATTACAGAAAAAGCTATAAAAGTTTTTATTTATCATCAATGGGCAATTGATAAGGACGGGAGATTATATATATTATCGCAATTAGGTTGAGAATTTATTTTTGAAATTAAGTTATAAATCACAAAACCATTCCAATATCGTCCCACCCTCTCCGCGTGCGCTATAAAATCGCCATTTTGGCGATTTTTTGTTATAATTTTTATATAAAATTAATATTGTTATTATGATAAAAAATATTATAAAATTAATTGCAGTACTCGTATTAGTAATCGGTATATATTTTGTTTTAGTTTTTTCAGGTGTCATTAAAAATTATTCAGGATTAGAAGCTTTGACTAATTGGAGGTATAAAAGAGTCCTCGATCCTGAAGCTGTTAATGATAAAATCTATAATTTAGCAGATATTCAAGAATATTTAGATAAAGCTAAACAGGAACCTGAGCGCACGCAAGTAGTTAACCTCGAAACCTTAGAAATGCCGCAAAATTTTATTAGTAGCAGTATGGGCATAGGTGACTTAAGCGGTAAGAGTGATAATATTTATTTACGGTTTGATCGACAAATTATTGGTAACGAATCATTAGAGAATTTTAATAAATATTCAATACCTGAACAAACGGCACTCAATATAAAATTAAAAGATGGTGGCCAGATTTCGCTTAGCGATGAGGCGGTTTGGGATAATATTAAAATATTCTTTAACAAGTATGAGGATGGAATTTTAACTGGAGTTCTAGTTACAAAACCATCGGCTTCTTTCTCTTGGGCTAGCGATAATTCCCCGAATACAAAATGTATGACTGGTGATATGATAGGCATTTGTCAAACTAGCAGGCCTATAGATTTAAATTTAATAGTCAATTTTAAAGTTATGGTTGAATAACCGTTCCAACATTGTCCTACCCTCTCCGCGTACTAAAAATAGCCCTATTTTAGGACTATTTTTATATAGGGTTTATTTTCTTATTTCTCGTTTAATTATTTTCTACAAATTTTTTAAAATTCTCAAGTATTGTACTCCAGCCAGATTTCTGAGCATCTTCACTATTAATTTCTTCTGGAGAGAATTTCTCTTCTATTTTTGTAGTCCCATTTCCTAAATCTGTAAAAATAATTTCACACTCTCTATTTTTATTTTCACCATCCAGTTTATCCATAATGTATTTTATTTTGTTAAACTCCACAATATCAGTGTATGTGCCAGTAAAGTCAAAAGATTCACGGCCATCTTTTGATGACATCCTGGTTAAAAATCTGCCGCCGACTTTCAAATCATTTTCGGCATACGGACAATGCCAGGTGTTACTAGCGAATGCCCAGCCCTTGATACTTTCAGTGGCGCTCCAGTGTTTCCAGACCTTTTCAATATCTGCATTTATTATTGTTTCTATTTCTATTTTTAACATATAAATATTATTAATTATTAATAATTTGTAATATATATTTTATTACTTTTTACATCATTTTTCAATATCTTGAAATAGTAATTACCGTTCCAACATCGTCCCACCCTCTCCGCTAGTGTTAAAAATCGTCAATTTGGCGATTTTTTGTTATAATTTTTATATAAAATTAATAAACAATATTTATGAGGAATAACAAGATGGTCATAATTATTATTATAGCGATTGTAATTTTAATTAGTGGCGGTGCGTGGTATTCCGTGAAAGCAAAAAATGAATCAATTAGAAACCAGTGTAGATTAGCATCTGTCTCAACATATGGGTCAGAAGGGAATAAAAATGATGATAGCATTGAGGCTGCAATGAAAAGAGGTGCCGCAATGATGAAAACTTATGATGATTGTTTACATTCACAGGGATTAAATAAATAAAATTATGAACCTTTTCTTCATTTTTTCTTTTTTCCTTATTATTAATTTAGTTGCCGCATATGTATGGACGGGCACAAACTTAGATATAAAATATCGTTATCCACGTGTTATTTCTTATGCCGTAGTTGCAGCATCGACGGGGACGTTCATTGCTACTAGGGGATCAGATGCATCAACTCTTTTTTATTATTTATTAAACTTTATAGGTGGGATTATTCTGTTTGAGTGGGATTTTATAGCATCAGCTAAATTTATATTTGTTATAAGCATAATTGAGTTTTTGTTTATGATGATTTATGGTACTGTATATTTTCTTTAGATTTTAAAAGACTAAATCTGGGAGAATATAAATTTATTACCGTCCTAACATCGTCCCACCCTCTCGGCAGTTGAAGGGATTAAAACTGAAGTTTTATGAACATTCTAGTTAATAATAAAGTAATCGAGTTCCAGCATGAGGATTTCCCGATGCTCATATCGGGCGCGCCTGGCGCCGGCTCATCTTTTTTTAGTATTGAATTAATGGTGAATCTTTTGAGGAATGGGGAGAAAGTCATCATATTTTCAGCATACGAACAGGCTAAAGATCTTTTTAAGAAAGAAGTCGGTGACTTTCGGAACCCGGATGCCTTAATTATAGAGTCTGAAGATGATGGCTTGTTTCTCGAACAATTAAAGAATGTTCCTGATGCGAAAGAGAGAATTATTCTATATAAAAATATAGACAACTATGACTCACGCTTGTTTGACGCGTTGGCTGATAGCCAGCTTGTTATATATTCAGGAAATCTTGACAAATGCGTTTTTAAACAACAATTAATAGAAAAGCCGCTAAAGACTAAAATTTTCTTTTCTTATCCTAAAAATATTGAAATAACTGATAAAATTGAATTATCAAAATATTGTGCCCGCATTATGAGTGATAAGTATGATGGAATTATTACATTAGCTTTATAGCCCCAACATCGTCTCGCCCTCTCCGCAGATTTAAATAGCCTTATTTAGCTATTTTTTATAGGAGTTTATTGCTTTGGAATGGCATGATATAATTATTATATGGGTTAAAGTTTAAATTTTATGAAAAAAATAATTATCATAATTGTTACTTTGTTTGTATTTTTTGGGGCGGCATTTTTATTAACACCAGTTAATAGTAATTACTTTTTAAAAAATATTAAACATAATATGTTACCAGAAAAATGTAGAGAACAAGTGACCTCATCTGGTAATTGTTTTGCTATAGCTCAAGGATATCAGTATAATGAAAATAAAAAAGAGTGCGAAGTTAGTTATGGCGGCGGATGCTCTTTTAATATTCCATTTGAAACTATCGAAGATTGCAAAAAAAAATGTGAAAAATTAAGGTTTCGTTTACTACAGATTTAATAGTTTTAATTGTCACGCTATTATTAAATTAGTTTAAATCGACTAATTATTAATATGAACAAAGAAATTTTTAAAACAGATAATTTTATTGTTGAAATGTTTGCTAAGCCTCATATTTCCAGAATGGATGGCGGCCATATTGTCATTACTCCAAAATTTCGTTTCGGTGATAGGACTGAACTTTCTCCATCACTTGCTATGGAATTGATGAGGCTAACCATGGTTGCTGGTGAATCCATGATAAAGGCTCTAAATAGTAGAGGGATTGATATCGCCAGGATAAACTATCAGGAAAATGGTAATTGGAGCGTTTTTTCTCCACAAGGGCCTTATTTGCATGTTCATCTTTATGGAAGAGCTAAAAGTGCTAAAATTCAAAAGTATGGCGATGCCTGTAATTTTCCACATCTAGAAACAGGATTTTACGATTCAGTTGAGCCTCTTAATAGTGGAGACATCGAAGAAATTAAAAAAGAAATTGAATTAACATTTCAGAAAGAAAAATACCGGGATAAAAACTGGCATTTCTAGTTAAAACACTTTAATGACTAAAAGCTTGGGATATTACCATTCCAACATCGTCATCTTCTCTCCGCAGGTTTAAAATAGCCCTAAGCACGGGCTATTTTTTGAAAAGTAATATATTACAAATAATAACTATGCTATACTTAATATAAGCTATGTTTTATTAACTTTAGCAATAATATGAAAAATAAAATTATTTTACTGTTGGCGCTGCTGATTATTATTTCCGGTACAGTTTATTTAATTAGTGGTTTTTTAAAAAACAGCTACCAAGCATCTAAAGAAGTCGAACCAATTGTTATTGGTTTTTCCATGGGCACCACGAGGGAAGAGCGCTGGTTTACTGATCGCGACTTGTTTGTCAAAAAAGCTCAAGAGCTGGGAGCGCTAGTTAGCGTTACCTTGTCTGACTACGATGTTGATAAACAAATTTCCCAAATAGAAGGCTTGGTTAAACAGGGCGTGGACGTAATTGTGGTCATTCCTGCCGATTCTCAGAAAATTGCACCAGCCATAAAAACCGCCAAGGAAGCGGGAGTGAAAGTGATTGCTTATGATCGCTTGATAGGGGATAGCGATATTGATCTCTATGTTTCTTTTGATAATGTTAAAGTCGGACAAATGGAGGCGCAAAATATTTTGGATATCGTTGATAATGGACGCTTTGCTTATATCGGCGGGTCGCCCGATGATCATAATTCAGTTCTGCTTAAAGAAGGCTCCATGAAAGTTTTGGCTGATAAAATTGCCAGTGGCGATATTAAATTAGTTATTGACGAACCGACTCCTAATTGGGACCCCGAAGAGGCCTATAAGACAGTTAAAAATTATTTGAATTCCGGCAAGAAACTTGATGCTGTCATTGCCGCTAATGACGGCACCGCTTCCGGAGTCATTAAGGCACTGGCTGAGTTTAATTTAGATGGAAAAATTCCGGTTTCCGGACAAGATGCGGAATTAGCGGCTTTACAGAGAATCGTCGCCGGTACGCAAACCTGCACGGTCTACAAACCAATAACCGATTTAGCCAATAAGGCGGCCGAATTAGCCGTTGCCTTGGCGCGCGGACTTAATCCGGAGACTGTTAATTTTACGGATAATGGTAAAATTCAGGTGCCGTCTTATTTTTTGGAACCAATCGTGGTTACTAAAAATAATTTGAATGATACCGTAATTAAAGATGGTTTTCATACTTATAATGAAATTTATCAAACGCCACTCAAATAGAGTTATTATCAAGGATTTAAGAGGCGTTTAGTATTGACAAGGCCACATTTTAGTGATTTAATACTGACATAAAATACGCTCTAATTTTTTAGTTAGAGCGTTTTAATTGTTCTTTTCAAATTTTAAATTTTTTGTTTCACCAAATTTTTTTACTATGACAAAGCACATTTTTTTAAAAAATCTTTTGCGGTCTTCTAACCAGAATTCAAAAAAAGTTGTCGCTTCAGATTTGGAAAACGAGAGCTCAACTCGTAAAAACCATCCGCTTTCTAATTTTGAAGATTGGTTGCGCGCCGCCACTCGCGGACGGACTTCCGATTTGCATGCTGAAGACTGGCTTGGTTTGGCTTTAGGATATTCGCCTAAGAAAGCTGTCAAAGAATTGCATCTTTTTTTTGGAGTGATAAAAGCTCGGCCCTTATTGGCGGAGCAAGCAAAGGCACTTTTGCTTTCCTTGCCCGCTAATTTGTTACCAGCGCTTAAAATTCTGCAAAAATTAACCCCTGAAGATGAGGAACAGCAGAAAGTGAAGGAGTCGCTAATAAGAAAGAAGACTTTGGGCGACGAAGCATTTTGGCGAGAACATTTTCAGGCGATTGTTTGGGAAGATGAGTTTGGTCGGGTTTCTTTTCCAGTAGGAAGTGGAAATCGGATTGTACGCGATCCTTGGCCCGGACAGCAACGTTTAGCCACAGTTTATGGACTGGCAACTGTTGTCTCTTTGGTCGATAAATCTGATCAAGAGGAAGGTGATGGCTTTCACGTTTTTATTCTCGTTGACGGCGAAATTGCCGCTCGTAAACATGGCAGTTCAAAATTAGAGAAAATTTTAGTTACTGATTAAAGTGCTAAACATCTAATTGTTACAAAAAATGTTTTTCAAAAAGCCGCTCCCGATTAGGAACGGCTTTTTTATTTGATTTTTTTATTCAATACAGCAATCAACCACTTTTTTTACCAAGGCGCCCAGCTTGCCGACAACGCCTTTTTTCTTGATATTTAAATCATCATCTTCAATTTTTTTAACTTCACCGATATCTATGAGCTTCATATTGAGTCCCCAGAAAAGGGAATAGAGGTCATAGGCTTTTTGAAACATTTCTTCGGCGTCTTTTTTATCGCCTTTGCCTTGTGCTTTGGTTCCGACTTCCATCAAGCGATAGGACGCGGCGAGTAAATGTTTGGAAATACACCAAACTTCGCCTTCATATTCCTTGATGATTCTTTTCAGGAGCTGCTTGCGCATTTCCCGGACATCCGTTAATAAGTCGTAATATTTAGGATTGCCGGTTTTGGCCCCGGTAAAGAAAAAATGCTCTTCAATGCTTACTAGATTCATAATCGCAATCGATAGGTCTTGATCGGAAGATAAATCTAAGGCATTGTCTTTTTTCATTTGATCTACTTTTTCCACTAATTCGTGTAGTTCTAAAATGTTGCTCATATATTTTAAATTATTTTGTCAGGAAATAAAAAATAATACTTAAAATGACCAGCGAACTGAAAGGCATAACCACTTTTTGAAAAGGGAAATAGGCGTGGCCGTTATTTTTTTTCTTCATATTTTCATACCAGAGACTGAAACCAGGAAGAGCTAGAGAGCCGAGCGCCGCTCCTAAGGCGAGCTTATCAATTCCGAATAATTTATTGGCTGGATGACCGATTAAATCTTGGCTTAAAAGAGGCCAGAAGACCATTAAATAATAGGCGATAACAGTAATTATATCGCGCCCGGTTTTATTACCAAAATCCCATTTCTTCTTATTAAACCAGTTGATGGTCCAAGCAGCAACGCCGGCGGTTAAGCCGCCAATCCAGACCCCAGAGATGCTATCGTCGATGCCTAAGTATTGTGATAGCCCCAAACCAGCGCCCACAGCGACAATACAAACCGGGCAAACCGCTTTTGCCGGTAAAGCACTAAGTCCAAAAATAGTCGCCCCGACTCCGATTAAGCTCAGTTTTTTCAATTTCATAGCTGTTTAAAATAATTAATTATATCTTGATCGCCCATTAGACATTTCTCGCCGTCATAAAAAAAGGGAACACCGACGCCGGCACTAGCATCAAGATTACATTTTTTGGCGGTTGCCCCTAACAGTTGAGCGTTGGTTTGATTTCGGTAGACTTCTAATTCTCGGAAGCTTAATTTATCCCTTGTTCCGTTGGTGTTCATAAATTCCTCAACATTTTTACAGTGAGGACAGGTATCGCCGTAAAAAAGGATTTTATCATTACCTGGTTCGACATTCTGACTCTGCTGGCTAAAGCTCATGATTGCTAGAAGCGCAGCTACGCCTAACACGAGGATAATCGCGGGCGTGTATTTTTTAATTTTCATGGTTTTTTGCTTAAGTTATTAGTAAGGATATAATAACATAAAATTTTAAAACCTGGAATACCTCCCCTGGGGGTGTTGCTTGATTAAGGTGCCAGGTGCGGGAGACTGTTTAATTCGTGCGTTCCTTAATTTTTTGCAAGACCTCGGCGATAAAAGCGTCTTTAGCGAGTTCGCGGGTTTCTTGCTGGCCGCGGTCGCGAATGCTTAAAACCGGAGCGGCTGCTTCTTTATCGCCAATTACGAGCATGTGTGGCACTTTTTCGCCTGCCGCTTTACGAATCTTATTGCCGACGGTTTCATTGGAATCATCTATTTCTACGCGGATGTCATTAGCTCTAAATTCGGCGGCCAGTTTTTGACAGGCCGGGATATGGGCTTCGGCGACAGAAACTATTTTAACTTGAACCGGCGCGAGCCAAAGCGGGAAGATACCGCTGTAATGTTCAATAATTACCCCCATGAATCTTTCTATGGAGCCGAGCAGGGCGCGGTGGATAACGACTGGAGTTTTTTGCGAGCCGTCGGTTTCCGTGTAGTGCAAATCAAAGCGTTGTGGTAATTGGAAATCCAATTGAATGGTGGCTAGTTGCCATTGGCGACCAATGGCGTCTTTAACTTTAACGTCAATCTTTGGCCCGTAAAAAGCGCCGTCGCCTTCATTTATTTTATAAGCTAAATCCGCAGACTCTAAGGCCTTTTTTAAATTGTTTTCGGCTTCATCCCAAACACTCTTTTCGCCCAAGAATTTTTCTGGTCTGGTTGAGAGATGAATTTCGTCAATTTGGAGATTAAAGATTTTATAGATGGCTTTTATTTTATCGAGCAGAAGGGCAATCTCTCCTAGGATTTGCTCCTCGCGGCAGAAAATATGGCTATCGTCTTGGGATAAGCTGCGCACGCGAGTTAACCCGTGCAGAGTGCCTGATTTTTCATTGCGGTACAAAGTCGTAGTTTCGGCTAAGCGCAAAGGTAGGTCGCGATAAGAATGGATGTCGCGCTTAAAGACGAGCATGTGCGCCGGGCAGTTCATCGGCTTAACGCCCATATCGCAATTATCTTCGGCATGATGAAGAATAAACATGTCTTCTTGATAATGGTCCCAATGGCCGGAAGTTTTCCAGAGCTCGGCATTCAAAAGTTGTGGGGTGCGGACTTCTTGATAACCTTCACCGTAAGAATGTTCACGAGTCACTTTCAATAATTCTTGCAGCATCACAAAACCTTTAGGCAAAAAGAACGGCGTCCCCGGAGCCCATTCGTGTATCATAATTAAATCTTGTTCTTTACCGATTTTACGATGGTCTCTTTTTTCGGCTTCGGCCATAATTCTTAAATATTCATCCAGTTCTTCTTTGGTATCGAATGCAAGTCCGTAAATACGAGTAAGCATTTTATTTTTTTCATCGCCGCGCCAGTAAGCGCCGGCTAGTTTATGGAGTTTGAAGCTGCCCGGTTTTATTTCTTTGGTTGACTCGACGTGCGGTCCGCGGCAGAGGTCGGTAAAATTACCGACTGTATAAAAACTAACGCTCTGTTCGCCGTTTTTCATCAGGTCGCTGATAAGTTCGGTTTTATAAGGATTGCCTTCTTTTTGGGATTCGGCTAAAGCGGCGGCGATGGGCATGTCTGCGCGTTCAAATTTTAAATTTTGTTTGGTTAGATGCGCCATTTTCTTTTCGATGTTTTTTAAATCCGCTTCTAAAATTTTAGTCTCGCCAAAATCGATATCATAGTAAAAACCGTTATCGATTGCCGGACCGATAGCTAAATGAGCGTGCGGCCAAAATTCTTTGATGGCGGCAGCCATTAAGTGGGAAAGCGAATGGCGCTTGGTTTCTAATTTTTCCATATTATTAAAATTAATTATTAATAAAAAATCCCCTCCTAGTAAAAACAGCAAAAACTGCTTTTACTGGGACGGGACTATTTTTTTGTCTCGCGGTTCCACCCAGCTTCTTTCTAGATAATATTTAGAAAGCGCTTATAAATTGTCTTTTAGTCTTAGGCGATTAAGCGGTTTTTAGGCCTTGAGCTTGGTGGGCTCAACAATCAACTATTATTAATCTAGCACGCTCCGATTAATTTGTAAATATTTGCTTAGCCGTTACTATTCTTAGCCTTTAGCGACCACTAAAGCGATAATTTTATGGGCGCCGGCCAGTTTTAAGGTTTCGGCGGCCGTGTTCAAGGTTGAGCCGGTGGTGATTACATCATCAATTAGAAGCACATCTTGGTTGATGGGAGTTTGTCCCGACCATTTAAAAGCATCAACCAAGTTCGAACTTCTTTTTTTGGCGCTTAAGCTGGACTGCGCTTTGGTATTTTTAATTTTTATTAATTCCAAATTTAATTCGTAATTAAAATTGTAAGCTAACCCGCGGGCAATTATTTCCGCTTGATTAAAGCCACGTCTTTTTAAGCGTTGATTTGATAGCGGGATGGGAATGACGAGTAAGTTTAACGGTTTTAAAACGGCCAGTCCTTGCCAAAACAAGCTTAGCCAAGCGACCAAGGTTTTACTGACCCCAGGAACCGCATTAAATTTTAAAATCTTAATCAGACTGGCTAGCGATCGGTTATCATAATCGCCGGCGATGTGTAGTTCGTCAATAAATTTTAATTTTAAATTAGCTTGCCCGCCGTAGAATTTTAATTTTTTAAAACAGTCGCCGCAAAGATAATCGCTAGCGCGTGTTTCGCGACGGCAACTAATACAAATAACCGGGAAGAGGAGATTAAGAATAAATTTTTTTAAAAAAAGAGTCATAATTATCGCTATCTTAAATAACGAATTCATTATGACCCTAGAGAGCTAAAGAGAAGATAAATTATAATTCAACTTTATAAATTAATTGGGTACTCTTGTCGGTAAAGTATAAAGTTTTTTGATCTTCCGGCACCAAGATTTGCGAGATATTATAAGCACCGTTAGGGATGGCAATTAATTTTTGGGTGCCGGTAGCCAAATCTATCTTATAAAGATTGTCTTTGGTTTGATCGGCAAGCTCCGGGAACATGCCTGCTCCAGCTTGAAGTTCTTCAGGTACGGCGCAATAAATTTCCGTGTCGGTCGCGTATGTGCATTTGCTGGCCCAAGTTTGGAGGTTAAAGCTGCGACGATTTTCGCCGATACTGTCAGCCGTCGCATCAACTATCCATAAGCGTGGTTTCATTTCATCGGCAGTATTATAGACGCTGTATAAAAGAGTGTCGCCGGCGGTTGACCATTGAGTTTGCAAGCCGCGGCCTTCGACCAAGGTTGATTTAAAATTTTCGCCGTTTAAACCAACAAAATATATTTCTTGGCGGTTAAAGTCAACTCCCTTAGTATACATCGCGACAATTTGATTATTTGGCGACCAGGAAGGGTAGACCGTGTCGGCGTTAGCGCCGATGTCTTCTAGGGCGGTGGCCTTAGAGCCGTCGCTGCCGGAGACAATCAACCAATTATTTTCCACATCTAGACCAATACTTTTAGCGACAATTTGTTCGCTGTCGCCCGAGAAAGAAAAGTCTTGCCAGTAAGAGGGCAGGGTAACTTGCTTATCGGTGCTAAAGTTATACATGATTTTGCTTTTGTCGGGGTAGCTAATGATAGCCTTGTCGCCGCTGGGAGACCAGGTGACACTATCAGCTTCATGAAAAACTTTATCGCTCATTTTTACGGCTTTACCGTTGTCGTCCAATTTATAAAAATGACCATCATCTTTATTGTAATATCTAATGCCGCCGTCGCTAGAAACGGTCGGGTCAAGAACTTGCGAAGAAATTAAAGCTGATACAGCAGTCAATCCGCCGCTAGCGGTTGGACTGGGGGCGGAAGCCTCGGAACTTGGGGTGCCGATTGGCGTGCCGCTGGCAATCGGGTTGTCGCCTCCCGGCAAGTTGCCACTGCCGGTTATATTGCCGACAGTATTTCCTCCGGTTCCAGCCGACGGTAATCCAGAGACAGTTGAACTGGAGTTTATTTGTTGTCCGGGAGTTATTGTTTCAGCTTGAAAAAATAATTTCCAGAGTAAGTAGCCAAAAAAGACAATCAGTCCTAAGAAGATTATCGCAATAATTATTTTTTTGAGACGAGGAGAGATGCTCATAAATACTTGTTTAATGTTTCCAAATATTATATAATTCATTATATACTAAGAATGCAGATTATTCAATTTAGTTTTGCGGTGTTACAAATATTATGAGTTTTATAACTTTAGGAAATGAAAACCTGTTTTTGGGAATAGACATTGGCGACTCTTCTTTAAAAATGGTAGAGTTAAAGAAGAAGGGGCAAAAGATTTTACTTTCCAATTATGCCTTTAGTGAGAATGTGAGCGAGATAAATTTTAATCGCGTTGATGATATAAATTATCTTTCCCAAGCGATTACTAAAGTCATGAAAGAAGCAGGAATGAAGGCTAAGCGCGCTACGGTGTCTCTTCCGACTTTCGCCGTTTTTTCTTCGATTATCAATATTGCCAACGCCGATAAGAATACTTTAGCTAACGGAGTTAACGAAGAGGCTAAAAAAGTTATTCCGCTCCCTTTAGAAGAAATGATTTTAGACTGGAAAGTTATCCCTGATAAAAATGGCAAAACCCCGGTTTCCGGCAACATCCAAGTTTTTCTAACCGGTTCTCCAAAAAAACTAGTTCGTAAATATATTGATGTTTTTAAACAGGCCGGCGTAATTTTAGCCAGCCTAGAAACCGAAACCTTTTCTTTGGTTCGCTCTTTAATTGGTGATGATAAAGCGCCGATGATGATTGTGGAGATTGGCGCTAATAGTACTGACTTATCAATTGTTAAAGATAGTATTCCGGTTTTAAATCGCAGTCTAACGGTTTGCGCTTCCACTGTTACCAAGGCTTTAGCCGCTAAGTTGGGCATGACCTATGCTCAGGCGGAACAGTTTAAACTTGATTTAAGCTTTTCGCTTAATGCCGATGCCAGCCAAGAAGATTTACCTCAGTTAATTACCAAAACTTTAGAGCCGATAATAACCGAGATGCAATATTTGATTGATTTCTATCGTTCTCAAAATGATGAAAATTTAGAAAAAATAATTCTTTCCGGTGGCGGCTCACTCTTCCTGAATTTAGCTGATTATTTTTCTAAACGTTTAAATATCAAAGTAATAATCGGCAACCCTTGGAGCCGAGTTGAATATCCTCAAGAAATTAGGCCGGTGTTGGAGGAAGTTGGTCCAAAATTGGCCGTCGCTATTGGCCTAGCCATGCGCGAAATAGAATAATTATGCTTTTTTCAAAAAACAAAAAACCAAAAAAAGAAAATGCTCTGGATAGTGTTTTAAAGAATCCTAAGATTTTGGAAGTTAATCTGATTCGAGATGAAATTAAGCTGACTTTTGATTGGAAAACTAATATTAAATCATTAGCCGCTGCTTTGGCCGTGGCAATTCTTATAATTGCGGAATTATATTTAGGGCTTGATTGGTGGCAGAAGGATGAAGAGGTTCGCTTGGAACAAACTAAGGCGGCTATTACTAAGACCGGGAAAGATATTGCCGATTTTAGAAAGTCAGCGGCGGACGCCTTAGCTTATAAAGATAAAGCGGTGGAAGTTAATGGTCTTTTGGAAAATCATATATATTGGACTCAGTTTTTTAATTGGTTGGAAAGAAATACTTTAAGTACGGTTACTTATGGCAACTTTAGCGGCCAGACTGACGGTAAATACAATTTATCAGGATCGGCCAGTTCATTTGCCGACGTTTCTTGGCAAGTAAAAACTTTTCGTGACGATCCAATCGCTTTGAATGTTTCCGTGGAGACAGTTTCTGATTCCGGCGCCGGCAAGCAGAGCAAAGAGGATGCGGAAAAGCTAAAGACGGCGACTCCGGAAGAAATCGCGGCTGCGGCCGCTGCTCGTAATTTAGCCGCGCAAAATAAAGTCGGGTTTACTATGCTGCTCGATGTTAATCCGGAAATTTTTAATAAATAAATCTGTGAACACTAAAAACGATTTACAAGATAAAAATTCCTTAAATATCGTTCTGAACGAATATTTTAATTTGCTGACACTTTTAATTTTATTGGTAGTTTTTGCGCTGGCCTACTTCCTGTTCATTGGCCCGAAGTTTGAATTAACCAAGGCCGCGATTAGAGAAAATATCGAAAGCCAGAAAAAATTGTATGCTGAGCAAGAAAGGAAGCTTAAGGATTTAAAAACAGTTAAAGAAGTGTTTGATAATATTAGTCCGGCGGACATTAAGAAATTTAATAATGTTTTACCGGATAACTATATTAAAGAACAACTATTTGGTGAGTTGGAAGAGATTGTTGTTAAAGATGGTTTTTTAATTACGACCATGAGCGTAGCGAGTGACGATAAAGTAGATGCTGACGGCAATGCAATGCCGGCCGCTGGTGCCCCGACTGATAATGAAAAAATTGGCAAAGTAACGGTTTCGGTTTCTATCGGGGCCATTAATTATCAAGGCTTAAAAACTTTATTAAAAACGTTTGAAGCCAATTCTCGTTTATTTGATATTGAATCCGTTAATTTTTCTGAATCCGGGAATTCCGCGCAACTGGAATTTGTTACTTATTATTATAAACCAGCGCAATAATTTATGAAAAATAATCATGCCGTTGTTTTTTATGTCATAATAATTATCTTAGCGCTTGCCGGCGCGGCTCTATTATTTTTGCGCCAACCTTTTATTGAAGCTTTGCGCAATCAAACAGGCATTTCGACAATCGACGTCACTGTTCGCCGCAGCGCTCCGGCCAGTGAATTATTAGACACCGCTATTTTAGAAGATGCGCGCATGACCGCTTTAAAAAATAATGTTAGTGTTTTTGTTTTTGATGAAGTTTGCGGCGATAGTGTTAACTCTGTTAAGCGCTGCGTTAAGGGAAACAACAAACCCTTCTAGTAAATTAGAATAATATTTGCTCATGCTAGCTAATAATGACCCTAAATTAATTAATCTCCTCCTCGCTAAAGGGATAATAAATACCGAAACGGCCGCGAAGTTAAAGACAGAGGCCTTGGACAAAGGAAAAAATCTGTCCGTTTTTTTAGTGGAGCAGAAAATCGTTGAAGAAGAGCAATTGACGGAAGCGAAAGCGGAATTTTTTGGTTTAAACTATTATAATTTAGCCGATAACGATGTTCCGGAGGCGATTCTTAATTTCTTGCCGGAAGACATTTCTCGGACTTATCAAATTGTTTGTTTCGGCAAAGAAAATCGCAATATTAAAATCGGTTTAGTAGAGCCAAATTTGAAAGCGATGGAGGCGGTTAATTTTTTGGCGGCTGAGGAAAATTTAAAAGTTGAGTATTTTTTAATTTCCGCTTCCAGCTGGCAGAAAGCTTTTAAACAATATCAAAAAATTGAACAAGAAATATCTTCCGCTTTAGAAGTTAAGGCCAAAGAAGAAGGCGAAGAGCTTTTAGAAGTTGCTTCGGAATCAAACGATTTAACTCAGGATGATATTAATAGCGCTCCGGTTTCTAGAATTGTTTCGGTTATTATCCGCCATGCGGTGGAAGCGCGCGCTTCCGATATTCATATTGAGCCGTTTGCCAAAGAAAGCCGGGTTCGTTATCGCATTGATGGTATTTTGCATACTTCTTTGACTTTGCCTAAAAGCATCCATAACGCCGTTATCGCGCGTATTAAAGTTCTGGCTAAGTTAAAGTTGGATGAAACTAGAATCCCGCAAGACGGCCGCATTCGCTTGGTTATTAGCAATCGGGAAATTGATTTTCGTGTTTCTACTTTACCGCTCGCTAGTAGTGAAAAGGTGGTTATGAGAATTTTAGACACCGTACGTGCTATTCAGAGTTTGGAAAATTTAGGTTTTAACCAATTGGCTTTGCGACGGATGAAAGAGGGAATTCAAAAGACTAGCGGTATCGTTCTGGTTACCGGGCCTACGGGTAGCGGTAAAACGACAACTTTATATTCTCTCCTTAATATGTTAAATCAGGAAGGAGTAAATATTTCTACCCTTGAAGACCCGATTGAATATGAAATTAAAGGAATCAACCAGTCGCAGGTTCGACCGCGTATCGGTTTTTCTTTTGCTAACGGTTTGCGTTCTTTATTGCGCCAAGACCCAAACATTATCATGGTCGGAGAAATTCGTGATGAAGAAACAGCCGAGTTGTCTATTAACGCCTCTTTAACTGGACATTTAGTGCTTTCTACCTTGCATACTAACGACGCGATTGGCGCGGTTTTTCGTTTGTTGGATATGAAAATCGAGCGCTTTTTAATGGCCTCTACTTTAAGAACCGTAGTCGCTCAACGTTTGGCACGCCGCCTTTGTGACCATTGTAAAAAAGAAACTGAATTGTCTCCGGACGCCAAACAGGATATAATTAATGAGTTGAAGAACATCCCGGAAACAGTTATCAAAACAGAGCTTCCGGATTTTACTAATTTTGAAGAAATTTTTTCCAAATATAAGCTTTACGAAGCTGTCGGTTGCCAGCGCTGTGAAAATACCGGTTATTCCAGTCGTGTTTCCGTCGCCGAAGTAATTGAAATTAATGATAAGTTGAAAGAGATGATTAACAGCGGCGAAGGGGAGCTGAATATTGAAGCTGTCAAAAAAACCGAAGACTTCGTTTCTATTAAACAAGATGGGGTGATGAAAGTTTTACAGGGCGTGACAACTATAGAAGAGATTTTAAGAGTTATTGAAAGCTAATTGAAATAACTATGGCAATTTTTAGATATAAGGCCTCTGATAAAAGCGGCCACAAAAAAGCTGGACAGGTTGTCGGTTTAAGTGAATCGGACGCTTCCGCGAGATTAAAGAAAAAGGATTTAACGCCGATTTCTTTGGTTAATATCACGCATACTTTGGACATGCGGTTCTTGATGATGATTGCCCCGATTAAAGTTAAGGATTTAGCGATTTTTACGCGTCAGTTTTCGGTGATGATTAGCGCTAATGTGCCAGTAGTTGAGTCTTTGGTGATTTTGGTCGATCAAACAGAAAATATCAGTTTGAAAAATTTGATTTCCGAAATTGGCTTCGAAGTTGATAGCGGCTCCTTTTTATCCGAAGCTTTTGGTAAACGTCCGAAAATCTTCTCGGAATTTTTTATCAACATTGTCCGGTCCGGTGAAACTTCCGGCAAATTAGACGAGGTTTTAAATTATTTGGCGGATGAAATGGAACAGAATTATGATATGGTAGCCAAGATTAAAGGCGCCATGATTTATCCAATTTTCGTTACCGCCGGTTTAATCGGTGTTGGTATTGTTTTGATGATTTACGTTATTCCTAATTTAACCGCCATCTTAACCGAGACCAATGCGGTCTTGCCATTCTCCACGCGCGTGGTCATTGGTGCTTCCAACTTCTTTAAAAATTATTTATGGCTTGTCGCTTTGATTATCGCGGCGATTTGGGTGGCCATGCATTTTTATTTAAAAACTTATTTCGGCAAACGCCAAATGGATATAGTTAAATTACGAATGCCAATTTTTGGAAAGTTGTTTAAGTATATTTATTTAATGCGTTTTACTCGCTCTTTATCCACCCTGCTTAAAGGTGGCGTCACGATTACTAAAAGTTTGGAAATTACCGCGGATGTTATCGGCAATATTATTTATCGCGAACTTATTATTGAAACTTTAAATGCCATTAACGATGGTAATCCCGTATCAATGGTGATGGAAAATAGTTCTTATATTCCCAAAATGGTGCCGCAGATGATTGCGGTCGGTGAAAGAACAGGGAAGTTGGATTCAGTATTAGATAGAATCACAACCTTCTATTCTCGCGATACGGCTAATATGCTTGATAATTTAAGCAAATTAATGGAGCCGATTATTATGGTAATCATGGGTGTGGGCGTCGGAATCATGGTGGCCGCGGTTATTATGCCGATGTATAATATGGCCAGCCAGTTCTAGAAAATTTAGATTCCTTAAATACTTGCCAAAACTATTGCCTGGTTTTTTAATTAATGCTATAATTTGATTATATAAAATAATTTAAATATCGCTTATGTTAATATTTTTATTAAGATAGCGATCAGCCTTTAAAGAGAGGTTTACTATGCAACAAAATAAAAAAGGATTTACGCTCATCGAATTGTTAGTCGTTATCGCAATTATCGGCTTATTATCCACGATGTCCGTTCTAGCGCTTAACCAAGCGCGAGCCCGAGCGCGAGACGCCAAA
>Ga0172379_10003256_pt1 | contig 26334 bp, 18 predicted proteins | sample GrowelOW334metaG_FD_119756 | JGI IMG/M metagenome (GOLD analysis project Ga0172379, IMG submission 119756) | Groundwater microbial communities from an aquifer near a municipal landfill in Southern Ontario, Canada - Groundwater well OW334 metaG | ecosystem: Environmental > Aquatic > Deep...
AGTTTCCCAACGGTCAGTCCAAATGGGCCAGCAGGGACCTTGCAGATCTTGTTCAAACGCAGGTAGTGAATGATTTACGGATATTGCACAAACCCGACTGGACCCGCCGCGGCATGTGGAACAAGAGATATTTTGAGGCTGCCCGTCCAAAAGTACCGGCCATTTTATCCGAACTACTATCCCACCAAAATTTTGCAGACATGTACCTGGCACAGGATCCACGGTTCAAATTTGATGTCTGCCGGGCCTACTACAAGGGAATTCTAAAATTTCTATCGTATGAGAATGGTCAGCCCTTTGTTGTACAGCCACTTCCGGTAGATCATTTCGGAATGACTTTGGAAGGAAATGCATTGAAACTTTCGTGGGCTCCGGTAAATGACCCCCTTGAACCATCTGCCGTACCGACAAGCTATCGGGTTTACAAAAGAGTGGAAGATAACGGATTTGACGAAGGATTCGTGGTAAATGAGCCCACTGTCACCCTCACCGATCTCAAACCGGGTACCGTTTATAGTTTCAAAATTGGCGCAATCAACGAAGGAGGTGAGAGCTTTCCCTCAGAGATCCTGGCCTGTTCGCTGCCCCTTAACAATGCAAAACCTGTATTGGTGGTCAATGGTTTTGACCGGATATGCGCACCCGATGCCTTTGACTATGGCAAGGAGGCCGGTTTCAGAATGTCGGAAGATGAAGGGGTCGCCTGGCACGAAAACATGACCTACATCGGAGAACAATATGACTTTGACAGGCAATCGCAGTGGTTGGATGACGATGCCTGCGGATTTGGTTCCAGTTTCGCAGATCAGGAGACCAGGATCGTACCCGGAAACAGCTTCGATTATCCATTTATTCATGGCAAATCGATTCGGAACAATGGATTTGGCTTTATCTCTACCAGCGACGAATGTTTCGAAAAAGGAGACTATCCTTCATCCTCTTTCTCACTGTTTGACCTGATCTTCGGTGAGGAAAAGACGACAAAACGGTTCATAGGTATTCCTGGTAAGGACTTCACGATTTTTACGACCACAATGAGAGACGCCATTTCTAAAATTGCAGAGACTGATGGAATAAAGTTATTGGTATCAGGAGCATATCTTGGTTCAGACCTTGTTCTGTGCGGGGACACGCTTGCCAGAAAATTTGCCGCCGAAGTGCTTCATTATAAACACAGAACTGCTCATGGCAGTAAATCCGGACTGATTTATACTGTGAATAGTCTGAAGAAGAGTATTTCGGAGCAATATCACTATGTAAATAATTGGAATCCTTCCATTTACAAAGTCGAAGCGCCCGATGCGATTGAACCGGCAGGGAAAAATGCCTCTGTACTTTTTCGGTTTTCCGGCGACAACAAGAGTGCCGGGGTGTGGTACAAAGACAAATACCAGGCCATTACGCTATCAGTTCCGCTTGAAACGATTGCAACAGACAGTGAAAGAGATGCCATCATGAAACAATTAATGATGCAATTGGAAGTAAAATAGTTATAAATTGAGTATAAATTTAACCACAAAGTCGCACGGAGGGAGTCACAAAGGAATGCACAAAGGAGGAAATCAAGTTTAGTGCCCCTTTGTGTTTTCCTTTGAGGCCTTCGTGGTAAAATAACAAATAATGAAAATCACCTGTTTTATCCCGTTTGGGAGTGAGAAAGAGACAAAAGCAACTGTGAATGAACTCAGAAGTTCGGAACTGGTTGCCAAAATATTTGTGACAGGCTCCGAAAAAGCGCTTTTCGACCTGGAAGGTGCAGAATGGCTCAATACCGGAAGCCTGACCACCGGAGCTACCATCAAAACCATTTCGGTCCAGAGCCGGACAGAATTTGTTTTGATCTATACCCGGCACAGTCCGCTCAAACTGAGTCAATATGCCCTGGAGCGTTTTATCAGGGTGGCCGACGATACCAATAGCGGTATGGTGTATTCCAATTATTATGCCGTAAAGGCTGGCGTTCCCGAGCCTCATCCGGTGATCGATTACCAGGAAGGAAGTTTAAGGGACGATTTCAATTTCGGTTCGTTGCTGTTCTTCAGGAAAGAAAAGTTGAAAGAGGCAGCGGCCTCAGTAGATGACTCCTTGAAACATGCCGGATTGTATGACTTGCGGCTCAATCTTTCACTGATTGCACCGCTATTTCGCATTCCGGAATATCTCTACACCGAAGAAGAGTCTGATTTACGGCTTTCGGGGGAGAAAATATTCGATTATGTTGATCCTAAAAACAGGGGTGTACAAATTGAAATGGAACAGGTTTGCACCCGGTTTCTGAAGAAAGCCGGGGCTTACCTTCAACCTGATTTTAAGCCTGTCGACTTTGGCGAGGAAAAATTTCCGGTTGAAGCGTCTGTCATAATCCCCGTCAGAAACAGGGTTCGGACCATCGAAGACGCGATCAGGTCAGTCTTATCACAGAAGACAAATTTTGCCTTTAACCTGATCATAGCAGACAACTACTCCACGGACGGAACAACCGAAATAATTGAAAAATACGCTGAACAGGATGCAAGACTGATCCATTTGATTCCCGACCGCAAGGATTTAGGTATAGGTGGCTGCTGGAATGCGGCCGCTGCCCATGCGTCTTGTGGGAAATTTGCAGTTCAGCTCGACAGCGATGACCTTTATCTGGACGAAACTACTCTACAACAGGTTGTAGATACTTTTTACAAAGAGAAATGCGCCATGGTTGTTGGTTCCTACCGGATGGTCAACTTTAACTTGCAGGAAATCCCGCCCGGTGTAATCGACCACAAGGAGTGGACGCCTGACAATGGCAGAAATAACGCACTGCGCATCAATGGTCTGGGTGCACCCAGGGCTTTTTATACACCGGTACTCCGTTGCATCAAAGTTCCCAACGTCAATTACGGCGAAGATTATGCACTCGGACTGGCCATCTCCCGGCACTACCAAATTGGCAGAATATACAACCCAATCTACCTGTGCCGCAGGTGGGACGATAACTCGGATGCCTCCCTCAGCGTTGAGGTGATGAATGGCCACAACCTATACAAAGACCGGATCAGGACGATTGAGTTTCTGTCCAGGAAAGTGATGAATCAATAAATTTGAGAATTGGGAAATGTGAAGATGAGAGGATGTGATGATGTGTTGATGAGAGGATGAGAGGATGTGATGATGAGACCGGTTACAGAGTGCTCTGGTTCCAGCGCTTAGTGGCACGTGAACCAATTTATAATGTGGAAATTGGAAAATATGGAAATGTGAAAATTGGCAGTTACACAATTCTAAATTCCCTGACCACTATCTGAATACTTTACATATCCTACCCCGGAGGGGTTAAATGTTATTAGCCCCGGGTTAAGCGACGAAGGAGCGATACCCGGGGTTGGGAATGATGAATAAAAAACCGTCCGCGGTAGTAGATTGAAAAAAGAGATCGGTTCGGTTCGGACGGAAGAAACAAATTGAAAAAATGGCGATTTAACGATGATGGTTAAACAAAAAAACGATCGGTTCAGGGATTTTCTATCAGAACAGAACCATACCTGGAAACTGTCGGCAGACAACTACCGTGGATTGGACCTTGTGGAAGAGAAACTCTTTCACTTTGATGGTTTTATCATCAAAGTTCAATTCAATCCCGAACGAATGCGATCCTCCACTGCCAAGGTGGATCAAGGCTCAATTGCCGCCCGAAAATGTTTCCTCTGTCACGAAAATCGGCCGGAGGTTCAAAACAGCAGGAATTTGCCACATGATTTTCTCCTTCTGGTCAACCCATTCCCCATTTTCAAGACCCATTTCACCATTCCTTCCATTCACCATGTACCGCAGCGCCTGGCCGGAAATTTGGAAGCCATGTTCACCATTGCCCGGCAGATGGAGGGTTTTCAGCTGTTTTACAATGGACCGGAGTGCGGCGCCTCAGCTCCTGATCACCTTCACTTCCAGGCAGGTGAAACTGGATTCTTACCTGTTGAATCAGAATTTTTGTCGCTAAGACAAAACACAGATACCCTCATCTTCCGTTCAGCAACGACAAAAATCTGGGCGATTGATCACTACCTCCGCAAGATGATCTCAATCGAAACTGAATCCCAAGAGCAAGGGATTCAATTGATTGAGGAAATCCTTTCCCGATTCGGGGAAATTCAGCCGGGAAAAGTAGAGCCGATGGTAAACCTTCTTTGTACTTTTAAAGAGGGAAAATGGATCCTTCACCTATTCCCAAGAAAGTTGCACCGTCCGACCCAGTATTTTGCTGAAGGGAATGATCAGCTATTAATCAGTCCTGCATCAGTCGATCTTGGTGGCGTATTTATCACCCCTCGCCGTGAGGATTTTGAAAAAATTACAGCTTCAGATATTGCTGGTATTTTTGATCAGGTTACCATTGATGAAAATGTGTTACGAAAGTTGAAGGAAACGGTTAAAAATTATAGATCAATATAGCATGGAACAGCCAAAATTGAAGATTGGGATCATGTCTGAGCTTGAAATAAAGTTCTGCTTCACGGGAGAATTTTTTTCACCTGAGAATGGCAGCTCCCATATTGGAAATCAGACCATACGCATTGAAAAGGATCATATTCTTCTGAATGGCCTCCCGGTGAAAACTGAAGAGCTCCTCTTTGAACCGGTGGACAAGAAAAATGGCTCCTTCGAATTGAAAGATGTGACCATCGGTGTACAATTTCATTGGGAGCGAAAAGAAGATCAGCTTTTTAATGGGGCGCTTCAATTCCTGACTGAAAATAACAAGTTGGTTGCCATCAACATTTTGCCTTTGGAAGATTACCTCGTCAGCGTTATCTCCTCCGAAATGAGCGCCACCAGCAGCATGGAACTGTTGAAAGCGCATGCCATCACCTCGCGTTCGTGGTTAATTGCCCAGGTGGTGAAAGGGAAAGCGTTGAGACAAACCCGCGAAAAATACCAGACCATCTTTGAGTCGGATAATGAGTACATTCGTTGGTGGGACCGTGAAGACCACGCGCTTTTTGATGTTTGCGCCGACGACCATTGCCAGCGATACCAGGGAATTACCCGGCAAACCAGTCCCCTGGTCGAAAAAGCGGTGGAGGAAACTGCTGGATTGGTGCTGATGTCGGACGGACAAGTTTGCGATGCACGCTTTTCCAAAAGCTGCGGCGGAGTCACCGAGACTTTCGAAATGGTTTGGGAACCGGTTGTGCACCCCTATTTGCCAACCTTGTACGATTACAATGAAAAAATAAGCAAAATAGGATTAAAACTGACTGAAGAGTCTTCCGCGGAAAAGTGGATTCGTTCCGCACCGGCAGCCTTTTGCAACACTACGGATCACACGGTGCTTTCACAGGTACTGAATGATTATGACCAGGAGACGGTCGATTTTTACCGCTGGAAAGTATCCTACACCCAAGCCGAAATTGCCGAACTGATAAAACGAAAAACTGGAATCGATTTTGGGAATATTATTGCGCTTAATCCCATCCGGAGAGGCCATTCCGGCAGAATTATTAAACTGGAAATTGTTGGCACTTTGAAGAAGATGGTTTATGGAAAAGAGCTGCAGATCAGGAAGATTCTCTCCAATTCACACCTTTACAGTTCCGCATTTGTGGTGGATCGTTACGATATTTCCGATGGAATACCCGCCCAATTTGTCCTTACCGGAGCCGGCTGGGGGCATGGTGTCGGACTCTGCCAGATTGGCGCCGCCATGATGGGAGAGAAAGGATATTCGCATGAGGCGATATTGAAACACTATTTTGTTGGAGCTGAGTTGAAGAGAGCTTACAATAAAGAGTTATGAGTTATGAGTTATGAGTTATAATTTTCTATGCCCATGTTTTACCAGCGAAAAGTAATTTTTTCCCTAAAGCAAATTCTGATTGAAATTCTCGGGATTCGCCTTGCTTCATAACTCATAACTTATAACTCATAACCAAATTTAAACGGACTAAATTAACTTATATGAGACAAACTACCCGCAACCCATGGGCCTGGATCCCAACGCTTTATTTCGCTGAGGGGATACCATATGTGGTGGCCATGACAGTTGCAGTGATCATGTTCAAACGATTTGGCATCTCCAACACAGATATCGCGCTCTATACCAGCTGGCTCTACCTCCCATGGGTCATCAAGCCCTTGTGGAGCCCGGTGGTTGACCTGTTCAAAACGAAGCGCTGGTGGATCATCATCATGCAACTGATCATCGGGGCAGCGCTGGGTGGGGTAGCGCTGGCTATTCCCCTACCAGATTACTTTAAAATCACCCTCATCTTTCTCTGGCTGCTTGCCTTCAGCTCGGCTACCCACGACATTTCGGCGGATGGGTTCTACATGCTTGGATTGAATGAGCACCAGCAGGCCTATTTTGTCGGAATCCGAAGTACCTTCTACCGAATTGCCATGATCACCGGACAAGGGTTGCTCATCATTCTGGCCGGATATTTTGAGACGGCTACAGGTTTGCCTCCGGTAGAAATAACCGTGCAGGCCAGTCCGGGATATGCCAAAACGATTGAACTACCACAAATAAACCAGGGTGCAACAGCACAATCCGGTAATGCTACCTTTTCAGTATTCCCAGGTAGGGTGAGTCTTTCAACACAAAACATTCCATCACGACAGATGGATTCCATCCGCAAAATCGTTTCAACCCATAACCTATCACTTGGCTTTGTTGGCAACGGTAAACCTCAGGCATCTTCCGGTAAAGCGGCCGAATCCTCTGTTTGGTCAGATTATGTTTCCACTCCGATAAAACGTTTCCTGCAAAAACAATTCCAAAAACCGGAAGGAGTCCGATCGGGAGAAGTCATGGCTGGGAACGTCAAGGTAGTAGCCATCAAACTGAACGGAAAACCGGAAGCTGGGAAAGAGATGATCCTCAATTTCAAATTGAAGAGTGGCGACAACAGCCTGAAACTTATAGAAGGTGAACGGCTCGCCTTCAACCTGGAAAACTGGGAACAACCGGCCTATCTGCTCTTTCTGGCCGATCCTAAACTCAATTCACCAACTGAGGCCAGTTTCAAGGGAACCTCCGGGAATATTCACCTGGCATGGAGCATTACCTTTATCATTCTGGCCATCCTGTTTATAATTTTCTCTTTTTACCATCGTTTCATTCTACCATACCCGGTTACAGATGGAAAAGTACTGAAGGGGGAAGAGAGCATTTTAGGCGCTTTCTTCAAAACATTCGCCTCCTTTTTCAAGCGGAAAGAGATTTGGGTCATCCTCTCCTTTTTGATGTTCTACCGGCTGGGAGAGGCGCAATTGATCAAAATGGCCTCCCCGTTCATGCTTGATTCGAGGCAACTGGGCGGCCTTGGACTGACAACCGGAGAGGTGGGCCTCATCTATGGCACCTTCGGGATACTTGCCTTGACTGCCGGAGGGATTCTCGGCGGACTGGCAGCCTCCCGCAAGGGTTTCAGGTACTGGTTGTGGTGGATGGTACTCGCCATCAATATTCCGCACTTGGCCTATGTTTACATGGCCTATGCACAACCATCCAACTATTTTGTCATAAGTTTATGTGCTGCCATCGAACAGTTCAGTTATGGATTTGGCTTTACCGCGTATATGTTGTACATGATCTATATCTCTGAAGGAGAGAACAAAACTGCCCATTTCGCCATTGCTACCGGTTTCATGGCCCTTGGAATGATGTTACCCGGAATGTTCTCCGGCTGGTTACAGGATATTATCGGATACAAATATTTCTTCGTTTGGGTGATGCTGTGCATGATCCCGGGCATGATTCCGGTCCTTTTTCTAAATGTGAAACCCGAATTTGGGAAGAAAGTTAAAGATGAAACAATATCACCACAGTAGGCACATAGAACACATTAGGAAAAAACTGTTGTATCCTATTGTGTTCTATGTGCCTATGTGGTTAAATAAATAAAATGGGAAAGACTTATATATTAATCGCGATTTTCTTTTTTGCGCAGGTAACTCAGGCCCAAGTAAATCTGGAAAAATTGCTTCACCATCCATGGGTTGATTCGGTGTTCAATTCATTAACACCTGAACAACGTGTTGATCAATTAATTTGGATCGATGTAACCGCCAAAAACAATCTTTCAAAACAGTTCAATGATGCCGAACTGATTAAAAAATTTGGCTTTGGCGGAGTCATCTTTTTCGAAGGTGAACCGGTAACGCAGGCCAATCTCACTAACTTCTATCAATCCATTTCAACTACTCCGCTGGTAGCCGTGATGGATGCCGAGTGGGGAATCGGAATGCGGTTGCCCGGTATAATGCCGCTCCCCTACAACATGCCCTTGGGCGCCACAGGCGATATCGCACTGGTCCGGGAGGCAGCGGTAGAGATGGCCAGACAGATGAAAAGAATCGGCATCAACATCACATTGGGTCCCACCTGCGACATCAACACAGAGCCAATGAATCCAATTATCGGAATGCGTTCCTTTGGAGAATCGCGCAAAATGGTAACCGATTTTAGCATTGCGGCCATGCAGGCCCTGCAGGAAAACGGGATCATGGCCACAGCCAAACATTATCCCGGGCATGGTGACACCCAAACCGATTCCCATTTTACGCTCCCACTGCTCCCATATTCAAGGGAGCGGATCGATTCACTCGAATTGTATCCCTTCCAACAGCTCTCCAAAGCCGGAATCGGCTGCATCATGACCGCTCATCTGCATGTTCCCGCCATTGATAGTTCCAGAGAGATACCATCCAGCTTGTCTCCGAAGATGATCGATCAGATTTTGCACAAAGAGTGGCAATTCAAAGGACTGGTGATTACCGATGCCATGAACATGAGGGGTGTGAAAGGATATGAAAATCCCGGCAGGCTTGAAGTACTTGCCCTGAAAGCAGGGAACGATGTTGTCGAATATCCCGCTGATCCTGAGCTGGCGGTGAAAGCAATTTTGGCCGCCCTGAAAACCAAAGAGCTATCGCAGGAGGATCTTAACCTGAAATGCAGGAAAGTATTGGCGGCCAAGTTGTGGTGCGGCTTGAACAACAGGGTGAAAGTTGAGACGGCCAATTTGATCCGCGACCTCAACAGCCCAAAGGCAGAACTGACCAAACGAAAAATCATTGAGTCCTCGCTAACCCTGCTTACCAACAAAAACGAAATTATTCCTATTGGTCACCTGGAGGATACCAAAATTGCCGCTTTGTCAATTGGAAGCGAGAAAGTGACACCCTTCCAGGGAATGTTGGCAAAATATACCAGAGTGGATTTTTTTCAACTGAAACAGAATTTTTCGGATGCCGAAAGGGTTGAAATGCAAAAGAAACTGAGTGGGTATGATCTGGTTGTGGCAGGTATTCACTCGATGTATGAAAGCAAACTCCGCCAATCGCTTCAGGTGGGCATCCTGCAAAAAGAGAAACAGGTGAGACCCTATGGTGTAACCAATCAGCTCGATTCGCTCTTTACATTTCTCGCGTCAAAGCAGAAAACCATTGCGGTTCTCTTTGCCAGTCCTTATGGATTGGGTGAGATACAGGCCACTTTGCCTGTCGATGGACTGTTGGTGGCCTATCAAAATGATTCGTTGGTACAGGAGCTATCGGCCCAACTGATATTTGGCGGAATCGCGGCCAAAGGGAAACTTCCTGTCTCCGTAGCCGGGAAGTTCAAGGCTGGAGACGGCCTGGAAACTAAGAAACCCATCCGGTTGAAATACACCATCCCGGAGGAAGTAGGCATTCAATCGATGCAAATCAATCGCCAGATCGACTCCATCGTTTCACAGGCCCTTGATAAAAAGGCCTTTCCGGGCTGCAATGTACTGGTGGCAAAAGAGGGTAAGATCATCTTCCGAAAAGCCTACGGTTTCCATACCTTCGATAAAATGATCTCCGAAAAGGAAGACGATTTGTACGATCTCGCCTCTGTGACCAAGATCACAGGTGGTCTTCCTGTATGGTTGAAACTTTACGATGAAGGGAAGATCAATCCCGACGAATATGTATCCACCTATTATCCCGAATGGAAAAACCAGCTTTTCCACCGCTCAAACAAATCGGATATCACCATTAGGGAACTGCTGTCGCATCAATCCGGACTAACACCCTTTTTCCCATTTTGGAAAAAAAGCCTGAAAGAGAGTAAGCTCTCACCTCACTGGTATACTTTCGAACCGGATCGGGCGCATGGATTACAGGTTGCCAGAGGGGTGTATCTGGACAACCGATTCCCCAAAACGGTATACAAGACAATCCGAAAATCCGCATTAAAAAATAGGGGCAAATATGTATACAGCGACCTTCCTTTCGTACTGACACCAGTAATCACCTCCGGAATCTCAGGTAAGTCATTTGTAGAAGAATTGGACAACAATTTTTACAAACCGTTGGGTGCCTACCGGATCACCTACAATCCGATGCTAAAATTCAAGGACGATGAGATTATTCCGACCGAAAATGACAACTACTACCGCAAACAACAGTTGCTGGGCACCGTCCATGACGAATCAGCAGCCGTATTGGGGGGAATATCGGGCAATGCCGGGTTATTTGCCACTGCCAACGATCTTGCCAAACTCTATCAGATGTACCTGCAAATGGGTAACTATGGAGGTAAACAATATCTTAAAGAGAGTACCATGAAGGAGTTTACAAGGGTTCAATTTCCGCAAAACAAGAACCGTCGCGGGCTTGGATTTGATAAACCATCGCTGAACAATGGTCAACTAAGTGAAAAAGATGCCTATCCCATCAAAAATGCATCGCCTGAAAGCTTTGGCCACTCAGGTTATACCGGTACGTTTATTTGGATCGATCCGCAATATGGTTTGGTCTATATCTTCCTGTCGAACAGAGTCTTCCCTACAAGAGAGAACAACAAGATCAGCGAATTGAATGTGCGTACTGAAATACAGCAGATCATTTACCAACAAATGACAAAAAAATAATTGGTATTATATCTTACAGAAATCCTTAATTAATGTAAAAATTTGTTACATTAGTACCCATTAAACGGTCAGGTTATTTCATTCCGGGGAAAACCTCTATTAAAGAATTTAAGTGCATCTATCAATTTCTTTTGGTTAAGGTATTCCACCATGTAGTTCCGCACTCTTTGAAACTCTTGATTCATTTAATCTGTATTACCAAAACAAATCTTAATGTTTCGTCTTTTCATAAGTCTGGTGAGTTTTACGCTGCTGATCGCATGTCAAACTGTTAGCTCAAAGCTGAAAGAAGCGGAGCTTATTTCTCAAAGTGTGTCCGACCAATTTATCCAGGATTCAAGGGAAGATTTATACAAAATCCACTTCAAAACAAGTGGAAAGTCACTGATTGCATTTGGTGAAACGACCAATTCTGAAGCAAGAAGGTCACTTTTGTCTCAATTAAGAAACTTAACCCTTCCCATCGAAGATAGTATCAAAATATTACCTGATCCTTCATTGGGAGAAAATACCTGGGGATTGGTCACTGTCAGCGTCTGCAACATTCGAACCGGACCAGCCCAGAGTGCCGAAATGACTACCCAGGCTATTTTGGGAACTCCTGTAAGGATCTTAAAAAAGTCAGGTTCATGGCTTTTCATTCAAACACCCGACCGATATCTTGGCTGGGTAGATGATGATGCCATTCAACAGACAGATACATCAATGATGTTGACATGGCAAAAGGGAAAGCGATTCATTTATCTTCCCCTTATTGGCGCTGGTGCCGACCCGGTCACAAAAGAGGCAGTCACTGACCTTGTAGCAGGAAGTATCCTGAAACTGGATACTATTTCCAAAACCGAAGCCCTGCTCCAAATGCCTGATGGACGCAAACTGACCGTCCCTTCAAACGACGGGATGGATTTTGACCTTTGGAAAAAGCAAACCGAAGCCAATCTGTTTTCCTTAAGCAGCACTGCCAGATCTTTGACCGGCCGTCCCTATTTGTGGGGCGGGACTTCAAGTAAGGGGGTCGACTGCAGCGGATTTGTAAAGACCGTCTACTTCCTGAACGGCATCATATTGGCACGTGATGCTTCGCTGCAATTCAGACACGGACAATTTACCGATCCCCAAAAGGGGTACAATGCATTAAAACCTGGTGATTTGGTATTCTTCGGCCGACAGGCCAAAGGCAACAAACCGGCCAGGGCCACCCATGTCGGAATGTATCTGGGAAACGGGGATTATATCAATTCATCCGGATACGTTAAAATCAACAGTTTCTCACCCGATCAAAAAACTTACGCCAAATTCAGGGAGGGAATGTGGCTGGGAGGCCGGACCATCCTGGGATCTGAAGGGGAGAAGGGGATTGTGAGGGTGAAGGATCATCCGTGGTATTGAAGGATAAAGGATAAAGTAAAAAGGATAAAGTAGGGGTGGTCCTATGTGACCAACCTTTAACGACCAAATAAAATATTGAAAGCGAAAATGAACAACGCAAAGGATTTTCAGAACTCTGGAGGAGTGAAATATTTGTAGAATTGAAAACCAAAAGTGAATCCAGTCCGCGTAGAAATTTAGAAAAGAGGGAAATTCTTACTTCGGACGGAATGACAACAATAATTGAAAAAGATCAACTGATTGAATAGGGAATAATGGAATGAAAACCAATCGCAGAATATTTATAGGGACAACAACAATGGCTGCCGGCGCTGGTATCTTGTCATCTTTTTCGAAGGACGGGAAATCCCTACCGCATTACAAACCAACCGGTAACGGGTTGAAATTTACCTTCAGGCCCTTCGAACTTCAGCTCAGACATGTATTTACCATTGCCTCTAACTCCAGAACCACCACCGCCGTGATGTTAACGGAACTGGAATGGGAAGGGGTAACCGGCTATGGTGAAGCATCCATGCCCCCCTATCTGGGTGAGTCGCACCAGACTGCCACAAAATTTCTCTCCTCGCTGAATTTATCACAGTTCAAAGATCCATTCAAAATGGAAGAGATCCTTGACTATGTTGATGCAGCCCTACCGGGAAACTGTGCCGCAAAAGCGGCGGTTGACATTGCACTGCATGATTTGGTCGGGAAGCTGCTGAACCAACCCTGGCACCGGATTTGGGGATATTCTCCGGAAAATACACCCTTGACCACTTTTACCATCGGGATCGACAAAAGTGAACAGGTCATTGCAAAAACCAAAGAGGCCTCGGCCTTCAAAGTATTAAAAATCAAAATCGGCGGCGGAAACGACGAAGAGATGATTAAAAGTGTCCGCTCTGTGACCAAAGTACCGCTTTGCGTGGATGTCAACCAGGGATGGAAAGACCGTCAGGAGGCATTGGACAAGATCTTCTGGCTAAAAGAGCAGGGTGTCGTCTTCATCGAACAACCCATGGCCAAACACGACTTTGACGATACAGCATGGCTTACGCAACACAGTCCGTTGCCCATCCTGGCAGATGAAGCGATGCAAAGAGTCGGCGATGTGGAACGGCTTCATGGAGTCTACTCCGGCGTGAACTGCAAACTGATGAAATGCACCGGCATGCGCGAAGCCCACAAGATCATTGAGATGGCCCGAAGCCTGAAAATGAAGACCCTGATGGGATGCATGACAGAGACCTCCTGCGGAATCAGCGCCGCAGCCCAGCTCTCGCCCATCGTCGACTGGGCCGACCTGGATGGAAACCTGTTGATCTCCAACGATCAATTCGAGGGAATGAAGGTTTTGGAGGGAAAGGTAACGTTAAGCGACTTACCGGGAATTGGCGCTAAAAAAATAATTTAAAATAACTCATAATTAACCATCTATTCTATTTGAAATGAACTAAACAGACAAAGACCAAACAATCAATGCCATCTTTTTAAAAGTAAAAAGCAAAAATGAATTGCATTTAACCAAAATCAAAAATGAAATGAAAACAATCCTAATCTTGTGTTTGATGGGAATTGGGGTCATGTTTACCCAGGCCTCTTATGCACAGGCACTCGCCGTAAAAGGGCAGGTAGTCGATGCAAAATCTAATGAAACCATGCCGGGGGTTACCGTTGTAGTCAAGGGTACCAATCTGGGTACAATCACTGACGGCGCCGGGAACTACAATATCAAGGCAGCTCCCGGACAGGTTCTTATATTCTCCTTTGTCGGCTACAAACCGCAGGAGATCACGGTAGAAAAAACTTCCGTTATCAATGTTAAACTGGAATTGACCAGCATCTTCCTGGAAGAGGCGGTCATCGTCGGTGAGTTTGGTATCAAGAGAACTGCCCGTGCTGTTGGTGCCGCAACCCAAACACTCAAGGGATTGGATATTGCCGAATCAGGCCGTGAAAACTTTGTCAATTCCTTACAAGGTCGTGTGGCAGGGGTTCAGATCACCAATTCAGGGGGTACACCCGGATCATCCAGTTCTATTTTAATCCGCGGGGCCACGTCCATTTCCGGTAATAACCAGCCGCTCTTTGTTATCGATGGTATTCCGGTGAGCAATACCACCTTTAACCCCATCGGAGGTTTAGCTTCCAAACAAGGCGCTGACCCGGTGGTTGGTACCGCTCAATTGGACTTTGCCAACCGTGCTTCAGACTTCAACTCTGAAGACATTGAAAGCATGACAGTGCTGAAAGGGGCTGCAGCCGCTGCCCTCTATGGAAGTGACGCCTCGAATGGTGCTATATTGATTACAACAAAAAAAGGGAAAGCAGGCAAAGGCATTGTCAGATACAATAATTCTGTCAGCTTTGACCAACCCTACCGTTATCCTGAGATCCAGACCAAATATGACAACGGGATGTATGGCAACACGAACTACTACACTTCCAGACACTATGGAGCCCCTTATCCCGCAGGTACAGTCTTGTATGATAACCTTAAAAACCTGTTCCAGACTGGTGTCACCCAAAAGCACAACCTCTCTTTCGAAGCAGGTAATGACGCGATGACCTTCAGGGCAGCAGCCAGTACAACAAGACAAACCGGCGTTGTTGCAACCTCGGACTATAATCGTGATAATATATCCGTAGCAGGAACAGCTAAACTCTCCAAATGGATGAATATAGAGGCTTCATTGACCTATGCGAACGTATCGAATACCAAAGTTGACCGAGGAACCGGCGGTGTATTGTACAGGGCAATGAACTGGCCTCTGACCGATGATATGAGAACCTATCTGACCCCTGCCGGAGGAATCCGCTACCCCAATAAATATGTGGATGTCGACATTCTGAATCCCTATTTTGATCTGTACAAAAACAAAAATTATGATGAAACCCAACGTTTCATCTCAAACATGGTGGTGAACCTGACGCCAATAAAAGATTTGTTGATTCGCGCCCAGGTGGGTTATGACGTTAGTTCAACAACGATCAATATCATCCGCCATCCACTCTGGTCTTCTACGGCAACCGGAACAGGATCCTACGACCAATCCAAAGTCAATGAGTCCAATCCGACCATCAACGCGATAGCCACCTATAAGAAGGAGTTTGGCAAGTTTAATACGTCCGCTCAAATAGGTTATCACCAATTGGAGCAAGGTTCAAAGACCCTGTCTGTTCACGGGGAAAAATTCATGGTACAGGATTTTCGGTCTATCAACAACTGCGATCCCCTGACGCTTATCAATACCACCAGGACCGTTACCAGACGTCTTCAGGCTGTATCAGCTTCTTTTGAACTCTCCTATGATAACATTGCCTTTCTTACCCTCCGTGGACGCAACGACTGGTCATCAACCCTGCCTCCTGAAAACAACAGGTATTTCTATCCGGCGGTGGATGCCAGTGTCATCCTTTCGGATCTTAAGTTCTTAAAACCATATTCCGAGACTTTAAGCTATTTGAAAATCAGGGCTTCTGCCACTCAGGTAGGTAAAGATGCCCCGCCACTCTCAATTTATCCTGCCCTTGAAGCTGCCCCTACCTCCTTTGGAGGATATCGTTACGGTTTTACCGGGCCTAATCCTAACCTTCGTCCGGAGATGAATACTGCCTGGGAGGTAGGAATGGAGGCACGCTTGTTCAGAAACAGGCTGAATCTGGATATGGCCTACTACAACACATTCTCAAGAGATCAAATCATTACCGGGTTCCGGATGAGCTATGCAACCGGATTCGTCCTGAACAACATGAACGTAGGTTCATTTAAAACCAGTGGTGCAGAGATGAGGATAGATGGGGATATTTTAAAAAACCGGGACTGGACAGTCAATGCAGGGCTCAATTTGACCAAAAACTGGAGTAATGTTGAGTCACTTCCCCAAAACGTAACAGAGTATTACAATGCCTATACCTGGGTTTCCGGTAATATCAGAAATGGCATAAAAGTTGGTAATCCGATTACCTCCTTAACCGGACTTGACTACCAAAGAAACAACAGTGGTCAGCCTTTGATAGATCCCTCTTCCGGATTGCCTTTGGCATCCGGGACTTGGAGCTATTTGGGAAATCGCGAACCAAAATTATTGTATGGATTAAATCTTTCTGTACGATATAAGAATATCTCCATGGCCGCACTTCTGGATGGTAGGTTTGGCGCTACAGTCGTAAATGGTACAAAAAGATACATGATGACCTACGGTTACAGCCAGGAATCAGTCACGATGCGCGAAGCCGGACCTGTTGTGTTTGATGGAGTACTGAAAGATACCTATGAAAATTCTGCCACGCCTACAACCAATACCATTGGTGTAAAATTGGGCGATCTGCAATATGGCTATGCAGGTCTGGATCCCCACTGGATTGAAAAGAACATCAATTACATGAGATTGGCAGATTTGAGGTTTCAATATACCATTAACAAAGATTGGTTAACCCGTATTTCGAGAAAGACCATTTCTGCCGGTACACTATTTGTTTCGGGGTCTGACCTGTTTGTCTGGACCAACTACTCAGGTATCGACGTAGTGGGAAACTCAAACAATGCGGCGCTGGGTGGCACTGGAGGAGCTGGTTTTGATATGATGGCCATCGCTGCCCCCAGGAGAATATCATTTGGTTTAAGTGTAACCTTTTAATTAATCAAGCGATGAGAAAAATTTCAATATCCTTAATTTTACTTCTGGTGATAGGTTTAAGCTCTTGCACAAAAACCTGGCTGGATGTTAATAAAAATGTCGACGCTCCCGACTGGGTCAACCCGGTACTTCGATTAGGACCTGTACTTGCCTCTTACGAGGGAATTCAATATGACCTTAGAGCAGTTGCACCATTGGTGCAATATTTCGGCGGATCATCAACCTATGTTTCTACATACGGCGTTTCTCAAAGTTTTTTCGCCGGTAGTGATGCCGGAGGTGAAAGCTGGAGAATGACATACTGGCTTCAAGGGATGAATGTCGAAAACATCATCAACGATGGCAGAAGCATGGGACAATTTAAATTGGCAGGCATAGGCCTTACTGTCAAGGCATTTTCCTGGCATATTCTGGCCTCTTTACATGCTGATTTGCCTGTCAAAGATGCCTATGTTCCAGGTCTGCTTTCACACAATTATGATACAGAAGAATATGCATTCTCAATGGTTCGTTCATGGGCCCGACAAGCTATTGCTGAATTTGATAAGGTAGACAAGACTGTTTATCCTGCAACTTTGGCCACAGCTGATCTGGTTTACAAAGGGGATGGCGCCAAATGGAAAAAATTCGCCTATGCAGTATTGGCCAGAAACTACATTGCCATGGCCAAGAAGAATACAGCCTACCTGGATTCTGCCATCGTTTGCGCGGATCAATCCTTCGCAAGTGCATCGGATGATCCAAACCTGACTTTCCAGGCCACTGGCGTATCTACAACCTCTAACTTTTTTGGAGTACTGAGAGGTAACCTTACCAATGTATTTACCCAATCTGATTACATTACCCAGGTAATGACAGGAACCATTCCCAATTACAATAGCTCTGGAGCAATTGAAGGATTGAGCGCTTTTCAGATGGTTACCGACACCGCCACTTTGGACCCAAGATCCATACTCTTGCTGGGTACGCTTGATCCGATACCTGCCGATCCGAATACAATTAAAAAGGGAACCTACAGATTTGTTGGAACAAAGTTGGGCTTTACAGCTGCATGCTCATTCTGGGGATCTACTTCCGTTCCGACAGTAGCGGCAAATGGATTTGGAAGATGGCTGTACAGGGACGATGCCCCATGGCCTCTCTCCAGTTTTGCAGAAATTCAATTTGTCAAGGCCGAGGCCCTTTACCTCAAGGGACAGAAATCCGCCGCATTGGATGCCTTTAAGTTAGCCGTAGCAGGTCACATGGACTTTGTGAAGAGGTTAATTGTAAGCACGGACAAGATAACATCCGCAAGATTTACCACCCTGGCAACCGCCTATTTGAACAGCAAATTTGTCAACAATATGCCGCTTAGCGATTTCACGCTATCCCACATCATGATGCAAAAGTATGTGGCCTTGTTTCCATGGAGCCTGGATACCTGGAACGATTTACGCCGTTATCATTATGACCTGTTACTGGGTTCCGGAGGCGTTCCCGTAACAGGGACTTCCTGGACCAACGATGTAGTTTACCACAAGGCGGATTCAGACCCGGCTAGAATCTATAAAGGGTTCTACCTGACGGCTGCCAATGTTGAAAACAGAAGGTCAAAATTTGCTACCGATAACCAGGGATCACCATGCTATCGTCTCCGTCCTCGATACAATTCGGAATACATGTGGAACCTTCCATCTTTGAAGAAACTTCTGCCTATCGCCGGCGATGCCCCTAATTACCAATGCTCAATGCCTTGGTTTACAATGCCTGCCAATTAATCTCAATACCATAAAAACATCTCAATATGAAAACAATACTAGCATTGGCCTCCATCCTGATGGTATTCATGCTTGTCTCTTGTCAAAAGAATGTCATCACATTCGGAAACACTGACGTTAATTTGAGCAAATCTGCCGAAGTGAGATTGGTTTACGATCCGCCACTCCTTACTTCAACCGCCCTGAACATCACCAGGCTTAAATACAACGACCAGCTGGTTTCGGAGGTTTCAACTGCCTTGGGCAGTATTTTCCCTAACAGCATTGCCAAATACCATGTGGTCAATCAGGGTGCTGTTAAAGTGGATGCCTACATTGGTACAACCAAAGATGTGCTTCAATACAGCAATACCTTCACGTTGGGGGCTGGAAAGTATACGGCCTTCATTCACAGCCTGACGGATGTTCCTTATCTACTCAAGGATGCTGACGTTTTTCCGTCAAGCGATGCGTGGGCCGATACCCTTGCCAATATTCAGTTCGTCAATCTGCTGTACAAGGCTGATGGTGTAACCCCTTATGGCAAACTAACCCTGAAAGGTAGAAGGGGAGCGGGCACAACTGCCAATCCTTATGTTTACATTCCAATTGCTACCTGTGGTTTCAAGGAAGCCTCAACGCTGGTTCCTTACAAATTGCGGAAAGGAACAGTCACTGTCTGGTCCGGGACAGAAACCGGATTGGCCTTTGTCGCTACCGATGATGCAGGTACTTTATTGAAGAATTTTTCTTCAGCCGGTGCTGTGCTTGATTGGGCTGCAACAGGCTTCTCTTTGGGTAAGGGAAGGAACTACATCTTCCACCTGAATGGGAAAATCGGTACCAAATATGCTGATCAGATCATCCGGTTAAGCACGATTACCCTGAATTAGTCTAAACTAAAATCGCCAAGATTTAACTATTCAATATTTGGGTAGTTAAATCTTGGCACAAATATTACAATCAATATCAAACTTCAGTTATGAAGAGAACATTATTTCTGATAGGGTTCATGACAATCCTATCAACTGTTTCTTTGGCTCAAAATAAAAAAGCCGACAAAGAGGCTGCAGGAAAGGCCCAGTTTGAAAAAGCGGTAGCGGCCTTGGATGCAAAAGATTTTGTAATTATTGTGGATTCCTATGAAGCTAGTGACAGAACCATACAAACAAATACCGATGTGGCAAACTTCATGTCCTATGAAAAGGAGTTTGTTGTCTTGCAGGGTATTCCTGCCGGCAACCAATACACCAACAAAGTGAATGTATTGGATTTCAAACAGGAAACAGATAAAAAAGGCAATATCAGGTTGAACATGCAGGTCAAAGGATTTTATATTACTGCAAAAATTGAAATTTTCATGAAAAAAGGTGGAAATTATGCCGATGTGATCGTTTCTCCAAACAAAGGTGGCACCAAACGTTTTTCCGGTGAAGTCATACCCAGATCTGAATCTAAGTATTTTAAAAGACCCGGAGAAGTATAGTTCATTCATGGAAATATAAAAAGGGGAGGCTGTATCGTTCGCGAAGCGGCTTCTCCTTTTTACTTTATCCTTTTCCCTTTATCCTTTATCCTTCTTTGGAAGACTTTACCTAATTTAGTGAAAAATATTAACTCATGCTTCCAAAGGATTGCCGGGCCTTTATCTTCGACATGGATGGGGTGCTGATCGACAGCGAGAACCTCTACAAAGTGATTGAGCAAAGTCTTTTTGCCAAAGTAGGTGTCGTCATTGATCACGATGAGCATGTCTCCTATCAGGGAAGTTCCAATCCCGTTATGTGGGGCAAAATCAGGGAGAAACACAAGCTGCAAATTCCCCTGGATGATTTGGTCAGGATCACAGAAGAGACAGTAATCGACTTTTTCAGCTCCCTGCCTGAGATCCGTCCAATGCCCGGAGTAGTGAAATTGCTTGAGGTCCTGAAGGATAGAAAGATAAAAATGGCATTGGCCTCCTCAGCAACGGTTGAGGTGATCAGCATCGTTCTTGCCAAAACCGGACTTGCCTCCTATTTCGATACAGTGGTCGATTGCACCGAAGCAGGGGCTGGGAAACCGGATCCCGCCATCTTTCTCCTGGCCCGAAAGAAACTGGGAATTTCTAAAGAAAAGTGTGTGATCGTAGAAGACTCTGCAAACGGGATCAAGGCAGCAACGGCTGCTGGCATGTTTTGCATCGCGTTCAATGGTCCCGGCGCTGAACACCAGGATCAGTCTGCCGCAAATTGGCGGATCTCCCGTTTTTCAGAGATCACAGAAAAATTTGTAAAAAAGGAAGAAATAATTTAACTACTCAGCCATTGGAAAAAATATATTCAGATGCAGAAGAACGATGGAATGTCTTGACCCACTTCTTGGGATTGGTAATAGCAATAATCGGTATGGTGGTTTTGTTGAACAAAGCCCTTCAACTCCATTCTGTTAAAATTTTTATTGCATTTCTAATCTATGGAATTGGGGTTACAACGATGTTCCTGGCCTCAACACTCTACCATTCTGCAACCGATCCTAAAGTGAGGAAAGGATTGAATGTCTTTGATCACAGCGCCATCTACCTGACCATCGCCGGAAGTTATACCCCTATTACCATGCTGACGATGCCGCCACTTTGGGGAATTCCTGTGCTGATTACAGTCTGGTTGATTGCGGCCACCGGGATCATTCTCAAATTCTTCTTTATCGGAAGCTTTCCAAAACTTTCAACTGTTATGTACGTCATGATGGGGTGGGTCATTGTTATCGCCATCAAACCATTAATCAACAGCATGGCCACTGCAGGTTTGGTTTGGTTGCTGGCCGGAGGATTGGCCTATACCTTTGGCGCAGTTCTTTATCAGATTCAAAGATTAAAATTCAATCATGCCATCTTTCATATTTTTGTTCTGATTGGCGCTGTCTGCCATTACATTGTCATCTATGGTTACTGTATAAAATAAATTTACTCCGTGATCCTTCGTGCCGCACTTTGACACCTTGGTGTTAAAATTTTCTCACCACAAAGGTCCCAAAGTACCACACAAAGGAAAACACAAAGAAACGCACATGATTAAACAAATTGTTGTTCTATTTATGCTTCTGACAGCCTGCACTCCGTCTGTTAACAAGGCCCAATTGGAAACTGCAAAAAAGGAGATCGTTCAAACTGAGCAGGCATTTGCCTCGATGGCAAAGGAAAAGGGCCTCTCGGAGGCATTCGCCTTTTTCGCCGATTCGGCTGCATCCCTTAACCGTGGAAGTTATGTGGTACATGGAAAGGATTCTATCCGCCTTTACTATCTTGCTCCGAGGTACAAGGGCGTTGAGCTATTGTGGAAACCAGATTTCGTGGAGGTTTCCGCTTCCGGCGATCTCGGCTATACCTATGGCAAATTTCTCTTTTCGACACACGATTCTACGGGACAGGTAATCCGCTCAAAAGGGATCTTTCATACCGTTTGGAAAAAGCAGGCAGATGGTCAGTGGCGGTTTGTATGGGACTAAAACTCTTTAAGAAATTTATTGTAAACCTGCATGTTGCGATCCAGGTGCGCCTGCATTTTTTCGTAGGAGCGGTCTGCATCCTTCTCCCTGACGGCATTGACGATCTCCTTGTGATAACCAAGCGTTATCTCCTTTTCCCCTTCAATGTTCGCGTAAATGAAATTGCGCATTCGCGGAAGCAGGTTGTATACCGGCTCCATGGTAACGATCACAAATGGATTTGCCGTAGCCCGCGCCAGACAGAGGTGAAATTTATTGTCAATGTCCGATTCTAATTGGGTATTGTCAGGATTGCACTTGCTAAAATCTTGCAGATTGGCTTCCAGATTTTTCAAGTCTTCCTCGGTACGGTTGATAGCAGCCATTTTAGCTATTTCAGGCTCGAAAGCAAGTCGGAGCTCTATGATTTGCCGAATCAGCTGATCGTCGAACTTCAGGTCATAATACAGGTTCAGTGAGCTTATTGCATCCTTTATATCAATCTTGGTAACTACCATTCCACTGCCTTTTCGTATTTCAATAAGTCCCCTGGCACTCAAACGTCTGAGTGCTTCGCGCAAAGCCGTGCGGCTCACGGCAAACATTTCACATAGTTCACGCTCAGGCGGAAGTTTTGCACCGATAGGCAATTTTTTCTCCCGTATGGCCCGTTCAATGTTCCGTTCAATCTTTTGACTGAGCGTCTGCGATGTCCCTATTTTTTGGAAAATATCATCCATATCCATGGTACAACAATTTTTTGAACAGGCACAAAATAAGCAAAATTATGATAATATTATTGGAAAATTTTTTTGAGTGCATTGCCAAACCCAATCGGATTATCGATAGTAAATGAATAGGTTGCAGGAAAACTCTTTGAGTCGGTTACAAGATAAAAATAGAGAGAGCCTTCCTTTTCGAACAAATCCATAATTTTCTGTGCATCAACGCTTCTGATGAAAAGCCTGTCAGAGACATTCTTTGCGGTGAAATCGGCTACCTCTGCAGTGCCCGATTTAATCTTGATTTTGTATTGGGTCTCATCGCCCTTCTTGACTGGGGTTGTGCCATATTGTAACAACTTCATGCAAAAGGTCTCCTTGTCGATAACAAACTTAACCTTCAATTCGGCCTTGTCGTTGTTCGGGTCGCTGAAAGTACCCCAAATGGCAAAGGTATTGGTGATGTAGGATGTATTCCTGTTGTTTCCAAGATTGCTGGCATAACTGGCAATTTTCCACATTCCAAATTCACTGGCAGATTCTGTTTTAACAGTATCCATTTTTACTGTTTCAGACTGGACGGGCTTTTGTTGTTTAGTCCCACAAGCCGCAAAAAACAAAGAAAAAATTAAGAGAACAACAAATTTTTTCATTGATATAAGGGGTTGGTAGTTTGTGAACGTAAATATACAACTAACCAATCACAATTGAAAGTACAAATGTTGACTTTTGTTTGGATACTTTAACATTTTTTAACTATTTCCCGGCCATCGGAGTAATTCGCCGTCCAATACCGCTACATATTCACTTTTGAAAAAACAACCTTCTCATATACAATATTGAATATTAGCTTATTACGTTTATTTATTTTATTGACATCCTTCAGTGGGACTCCTCTTTGATGACCAATTTTACCTTATCTGCGCTTACTACCTCCGTATAAAAATCAACCAGTGCTGCATACTCCTCCTAGGGCCAGGTGCCAGGGTTCATTTTATACAGCCGTGTATACAATACCTTATCATCCTTAACAGTCAGGGTACTGCAGTATTCTCCGAATGCCGATTTCAGGGTTTTGCCGCAGGGCACAGATTCCGGTTTGTATCCCTTTGGCAGTTGGAAAGTGACAGAATCGGTATCCAAAAATCCGAATTCACGGTAGACCGGCATCTTGCGGTTATCCACATGATCAGGTATAGACTTTATCCGGTTGAAAATGTTCACCGGTACATAAATGCGGGTTCCGCTGCGGGTGGCAAAAGTTTGGGATGTGAGGGCAATGGATTGGGTCGCTTCAGGAATTACTTTCCTGGATTCCTGGTAAGTGAAATCTGATATCTTCAATCCTGCAATAGCAAGATTCTCGTACAAAGCCTTTTCCTGCTCTTTTTTGCTTTCGGTTAAGATCCCGGAAATATTATCGTATTGATATCCGGTAAAATTAGTCACTGTCATGGCCTCTAATCCACCCTCTGCAGTGATACTGACATTTGCCTTGCGGCATTGAAGGCTTTGAGTTGCAGTGTGCATTGGTATGCGTACTCCCTTTTCTGTTTTTTCAGTCCTGCAATCATTTGGCAGGTTCTTCTCACGGTAACGAATTACCATATTTTCGGGATAAATGAAAATAAAACTTGATTTTTCGACCGAAAAGTGATACTCGTTCAAGGGTCGCCAGGTTGGGTAACCCAATAGCCCATTGTACGCTATGTCATAATTGTATTCTACCGTATATGGATAGGTATTGGAATCAATTTTGGCAATTTTCATTCTTAGATCATCATAAATTGCCCCTTCCGCAGTATAGTTGACATCCTGAATGGCTCCGGACTTTAACTTCTCGTCATAAATCCCTTCTGCAGTATAATTCTTTCCAGAGATGGAGGTGATTTTTGATGTTTGATCATAGGGGATTGACAGTTCGGCCAAGTCATCCCCCCGCTTTCCAAGAACAGTAATAACAAGATGCACATGTTCAACAGCCTTCCCATTTGTGTGCAATTCGAATTCCTGACGAAAATCGCGACAAACCGCCCAGGCATCTTTTCTCATGAGCGAATCAATCAGCGCCACAGGGTAGAAGGGTTTGATCTTGTCCTTTCCGTGACTGGCCGGGGTGATTGCCACCACTTGAAAATTGAAGGATCGAGATAACAAGGCTTAACAAGGCATCCCTTCAACTGATCGTCAAATTAAAAAGGATACCCTTGTGGCTAAAAATACACCACCTCGTTCTTATGCTAAATAGATTAATCTGCTACTATCAGACTAAGTCAGGGCCAATACAAATAAAAGCTTAATTCTCTATGACAAATTTGAAACCGACTGTAGGCGATGTATACTGATTACTTGATCCAGTCGATAATTCAGATAAGTATTTATACATTGCATATATATTATTTTCTGAGGATAAACCGCCGTACCCAATACGGGCGCCGGTGATGGTGCCACTGCCATTTGAAGCTATCTGAAGCTGACTATAATTTCCATTGGTCCCTTTCCAATCTGTTATCCCAACATAAGTCTTTCTCCACATTTCTGTGCTCCATGGAGAGGTTTGTGTCCATTTTCCAAAAGTGTCATCCTCAAATTTAGTTATAGCACATTGAAAAGTAACTTTATATGACTCAGTTGCTTTTAATCGAATACGTATATCCGTATCGGCCATCACGCTAATTATCTCGTCTGGCAATTTGGTTTCAACTGTGCCGGAAATCTGGTAAGTGTATCTTTGATTACCGGAACCATTTTGTTTTAAAAGGGTAAAATTGAAGCTTTTGGTAGCTGAGACATCTTTAATTTTCATAAGGTAAACTGCCTCAGTAATTTTTGTATTATTCGAATTATCAAACAATTCTACTTTTACACTGAAATCTCCCGCTTTCGCAAATGTATGTGTGGCTAAACTGTCATTGGTTTTGGTAACTGCAGATGTCCCATCACCGAAGTTCCATATGTATTTGGCTGAATTTGGGGCAGTACCCTTGGTTCTTGCCGTAAATTTCACCTCTTTGGAGGTTTGGCCTTCAGCCTGGTCTGAAATGATTGACAACGAAACATAGTTTACAGTTATCCATTTGAAATCGATGAACAATGGTATTCTTTCCGTACTATTGGCAAAAAGAACATTTGAATTCCATCCTATTACCGAATATCCCAATTTATTGGGCCCCGAGGTCAATTTGACGTAATTGCCTGTGCTGAGGCTCCAGTTTTGTACCCCAGGGACAGTCTGTTTGCTTTTGACAAGCCCATCAGTACCATACACTTCCAAACTAATAATTCTTTTCCCATTTTTGACTACAGCAGTTACTGAAGCAGGGCACTCTACATACGTATTCAATGTATCATTTGAAACATTCAATCCTTCCTTCAGTTCAAAATCCAAAATTTTATCTTTTGAGTCCCGTCCGACAACCCGATTTTTCTCAATTGATTGAGAAGTCAGCGTTTTCGGAACAAGATAGATGATGTGGCACTATTGCCGTTAGAAATGATTGAAACGCGAAAATGAGCTTGG
>Ga0172379_10003257_pt1 | contig 26333 bp, 25 predicted proteins | sample GrowelOW334metaG_FD_119756 | JGI IMG/M metagenome (GOLD analysis project Ga0172379, IMG submission 119756) | Groundwater microbial communities from an aquifer near a municipal landfill in Southern Ontario, Canada - Groundwater well OW334 metaG | ecosystem: Environmental > Aquatic > Deep...
GATGTTTGAAGAAGGCGAACCAAATTGGCCCGAAGATTTATTCAAATCCGATGTGTTTGTTTTGACTAACGAAAAAAGAGACCCTTGGATTCAAAAAGGGACTACTACTTTTTATTTTATAAATGACGGTATTGGAAGTGCTTTCGAGAAAGCAAAACAATCTGCAAATGGCAAAGACATTAGAATTATGGGTGGTGCGGACACAATTCAGCAATTCCTGAATGCGGGACTTGTGGATGAATTCATACTACATATTACACCTGTAATTTTGGGAAGTGGTATTCGCCTGTTCGACCATATTGACAAGAGCAAATTTGACATTGAAATTACTGATGTCATTCACTCTTCTTTGACAACACATCTCTATTATAGACTGACTAATAAATAAAGAATAGTGAACAAATATGAAACTGCACCTCTTCGGACGAACAGCAAGGCAGCCGCTAAGAGCGGTATAGACAATAAGGGCTTCAGTGGTATGTGAAGGGTTGTAGCCCGCTACAATCTTTGTATAACTTGACAGGAAATCGCCCGCAATCGGCAGCTTTTCATACCAGCGTTTAATGATTCTTTTATACTCTATTGGATGTAAATGAAGCCTATCTCGGGCATCCTGCATATTCATATTTTCGGCATCGATCTGGCTTACCAACACCGCCGAAAACTGACTTCATAATCATTGTAATTGATTCCTTTTACTTGAAAACCTTCCATACGGCTGGATAACATCACTTCTTTACTTTTTTCCATTTCTTGACCTTTTTAGTGTCAAGCTATTTCAGGAAAAATCAACCGTTTCCAGATGGTTTACAAATATAAATCGTAATCCATCTGCATGTTTTAGATGAATTACGATTTAAATGAACCCAAAGTGAATATTATAAAAGGTTTAAAACTCTTATTCGTTGCGCTTTCCTGGCAAACCTCTGCGGATAGAGACCTTGCGGCTTTGAGTTTAAATCCTTAACCCTTTGGGCAGTTTTTTTAAAAAATCATTGAAAATGATTACTTGTTTTTAATCACAATTACATCCACAATATTTTTTGCTACTGAATCGGAAATGTTTAAAGCAGCTTTCAAATCATACAACATTTTTTCCTCGGCACCGGCTACATTACCATCGCTCAATAAAAAGTCAACAGCAGTAGCAAAAACAGTTTCTTTATAACCATCGGTTACTTTAGGGGCTGCTGCTTCAATAATACCTAATACCGAACCACTTTCTTTGTGGATTTTGTTGATTCTTTTAAAGGTGTCATTGATGTCGAGACCACGGAAAACCCTACGGTTAGCCAAGGTTACCACTAAAGCATTCATCTCCTCAGGCTCAACAACGCCATCGGCAGCAATGGCAGAATAAATAATAGCTAAAAAAGCCTCTTTTTCGTCTTTGATCTCAGGTTTTGCACCTCCAAAATTGAACAATCCCATACGTTTAAAAATTAATTAGTACAATAATTATCAGTTAATTAAATAATGCCAAACGGATTTGGCGGCACAAAAATAATCGACTTATGTATGCAAATAACGAAAAGCATGAAAAAAATTTGTGCAAAGGTTTCCAATAAGGAAGGAAACTAAGAATCAGAAAGGATAACCGATGGCAAAATTCCAAACCACATCGTTGAATTTCAAAGGCTTATGAAACAACACCCAGCTTTCGGCACCATGGTATTTAGGGTTTCGGACGGGAATTCCCCAATCGAGCCTAAAGACCGCGAAATCTAAATCGAGCCTTAGCCCAAAGCCTGTGCCTAAAGCCAGTTGTTTGTAAAACTCACTCAATTTAAAAATAGCTCCCGTACGGGGATCATCTTTATTTATGGACCAGATATTTCCGGCATCTAAAAAGAATGCCCCTTTCATCGTTTTTGAATAGGAAAAACGGTATTCCAGATTCATCTCAAACTTTACATCGGCCATTTGATTCGGGTACTGGCTGGCAATACTGTCGGCATAGGTTCCCGGACCCAGATCCTTTGGCCTCCATGCCCTGATTCCCTGAGCACCTCCGCCAAAATACTGTTTCACAAAAGGAATAGCTGTCGCGTTCCCATACGGAAAAGCCAAACCCGCAAACACCCGCCCTATCAATTGATTCTGGATATTTAAATGATAATAATAACGGTAATCCACATCAGTTAAGGCGTATTGGGCATATTGACGGTTAAAAACCAAATAATACCCACCTTTAACCGTATCAGCCGAACCTATGGCCGTATTGTACAAATGGAGAAGATTCCCAGCCAACCCAAAATTCCACCGGAAGTATTGATAATTCCCCCCTTTTTCGTAAGTATTGTTTTGGTAGATAAAACTATAATTTCCCCCGGCAATAAAGTAGTTTTTATAATTATTGACCAGGTATGGATAATTTGCCTGGATGGAATCAAAAAAGGAAGCATTGGTTCCACGCACATCAACAGAACTTAAATCGATGGGGCTAACCAGATGCCTTACATTTTCAGAACCCTTCCATTGATAACCCATACTGGCATTGTTAATTACCCGCGTATAATCGGGACGTTGCTGAAAATTGTGCGAGATGCTGAAATAGGTTTTCGGGTTTTTGGTTTTATAATACCGATCCAATTTTATGGGTAACAAAAAGGTGGGCGTTTCCAGTTTGGCCTCGGCTCCATATTCAATAATGTTAAACGCATCGTAGTTTTCGCTTTTGGCTTGCCGTTGGAAGGCTCCTGAGAATTTCAGGCTAAAAATTTCAGCCCCTTTAAAGATGTTTTTGTGCTGGTAATTGAAGTTTCCTCCGAGTCCAAAGTTCCCCTGGGTATTAGTGGTTTCAAAGTTAACAGAGAAGTTTTGGTACGTTACAGGCGTTAACTGAATATTGCAGTTAATAAGAGTATCGTTATTGGGTTCTTTATAAAAGTTGATGCTGCTTAACCGGAATAATCTCAATGAGTTGAGGTAATTCAACGTATTTTCAACCGTGGTACCGCTGTACAGCTTTCCTTGTTCGATGGAATTGGCCTTTAATAAAACCTTGGGTTTGACGTTGGGATCCGATGGGTAAATAAATCCAAAGCCCTGCTGATAAAGCGTATCGAAGATACTAAAATACACAGCCCGGTTGCGGATGGTTAATTGCGGGTCGAAATCAGGCAAAAAGAATATTTTATTAATCCAATATTTCTGGTGCGGTGCTTCGGTTATAGTCTTGTCCTCATTTTTGATAACTGCTTTGTTTACCACAACCTCCACATTCGCTTGATTGTTGCTGGTATCGACCTTTATCCTGATGTAATCGTTATTGAACTCGTAATACCCGCTGTCGCGCATCTGGTGGACAATCCGGTCCCGTTCCCCTTCAATATTGCCGAGCGAAAAAAGGTTCCCCGGTTTGAGTAACATATCCGAAGTATCCGAAAGGACGATGGATGCAATGGAAGAATCGAGAATGTTGAAGCTGGTTTTTTTAATTACAATAGGTTCGTTTAGTTTAATCTTATAAGTAACCCAGGCTTTTTTATCAAATAAAACGGTTTCATTACTCAGTTGAGCTTTGTAATACCCTTCGTTTTTTAAAAAGCGTTCAAACTGTTGGTTGGTCCGGTTTACATAAATGGAATCAAAAATGACCGGTGGCTCGCCAATCATCCGTTCCAGCCAATTCTTCCATTTCCGCTCATTGCCAAAATGCGAGAAGTTATACACGGCCAACCGGAACTTGATAAACATCAGAAACCTGGTATTGGGTTTCTGGCGGTAATAGCCCTCAAGTTCTTTGGCGTCAATGGCTTTCGAATCGAGGGTGAGCGTGTTTTTTTGAAGCAGATGCTGATCGCTGGTAAGGGTGCGTGTAGGTTTACACCCCATTCCAATTGAGGCAAATAATACAATGATTACGATGAAACGAATTGATACTTTTCCCGAATATACCACAATACTCAATTAATTATCGCAAATATAGCAATTCACCTATTACAAAGAGTGTGTTGTTGGTTATAAGTTAAGATGTGGGTTGTGGTTACTTTGGATACGGAAACCACGGTACACCTGTAATGAATATGAAGATTTAGATCATTTATTTTAGAGAAGTAGCACCGCGGTTAAATACCTCATTTTTAATATTAAACCGTTGAGTCAGGAAATCACAGTTAGCATTTAAAACCTCTGGGTAATACTAAAATAAATCCGCTCGTAGTTCCTGTTTTTTTCAAAAGTCCCTTCCACATTTAAGGAGCAGGAGAGTTTTTTCATGATGCGCCAGGTCATATTTAATTCGGCCATATTCTGAATCAGCGGCGTTTCCTCGTTTGCAAATTTGTAATCGACAAACCGATAATTCATTGCTGCATAAAGTTTCCCCGGGACCACATCGCGCGAAAGGCCAAAACTATAAATAGAACCATTGATGTAACTCGTCTGCATCCAGGTTGAGGTGAGGGTTAGAACCGCGTTAATCCACGGCACATTGTTATAAGTAACATAGCCGTTTAAGTTTTTCGACGCCGTGTGATCCTGCCCGGTAGCACGATACCCTGCATTTACTCCTATCGAAACGGCATTCCAGGGATTGTATGTTACATGAACCGCGTACCCTTTCAACGAAGAGGCTTCCAGTAGCTGATCGATGATATTCTTGTAAGTTTCGTAGTAAACAATGTTTTCGCGGGCACTGTACGAAGCGGTTAACGATAACTGCTTCGTTACTTTATATCGCAGCGAAAGGTATAGGTTAGAAAGCTTTGGCGAATAGTCCTGCACAAGCGAACTGTCCTGAGTGTTCAGTGTTTTGTTAAACAAGTCGAATTCAGCCGAACCAAAGAAATACATTTTTTTAAGTAAAGAATTGGTATGCTGCATATACACAAAGCGGCGGTCGGTGTTACCACCGTTTTGCTGCTCAACAAAAGCCAAACTGCTTTGCATGTTTCCCCACGATGCTTTAAAATCGTGGCCAAAATATCCCCCATATTGAAAAAGTTGGGCATTAAAACCATAATCATACGTATCGGGGCGGCAACCGGCAAAAGCTCCCAAGGTAAACGCCTTAAATGTATTTTCGTATTGCATTCCATCAATGGCACCCACACTCGACAACCTGGGATTAATTTTACGTCCAAACCAGAGTGTATTATTTTTATTGTATTGGTAATTAATGGCTAGGCTGTATATTTTCAGGCCATTAAAAATATTATCCTGAATTTCGTTCCATTCCTTTGCTTTATGTGCAAAGGTGAGGTAGGTTTCGGTTGAAAACTTCGAATTTCCAATGTTTTGGGCATTTAACGATAAAGTATATCGCATCCGTTGCGAAGTTTCACTCTCATTGGAAAGATGCGTGTATGAAGCCAAGGAAACCCGTCCATGTATGGTCTGTTTCGGAGGATTTGAACCCTCTTTATTTGTTTTTAACGAATCAGAAGGTCCGGTTACCTGAATTGCTTTTTTTTCTGTAACCGGTTCAACTTCATTTGTTTGAGTTGTTGTTTTGGGTTTCCCAAATAACGTGCTTCCAACCAAAAAGGGTGTAGAAGTAATCGAAATACATACACATGAAATGGATGAAAGTTCTTTAATAATCAAGGCAGGTTGTAAAAGCGATTCCTGCATAATAAACAACGTATCTCCGGCGGCTAAGGATTCGGTGGTTTGAAATTTCACATACACGTTTTGCGATGTAATAAACGATACCACTCCTTCTGGCAAGGCGGATTGCTGTTGCGCCGTCAAGGCCAATCCTGAAAAGAAAAATAGAACGGCTAATAAAAACAGTTGCTTCATAGTTCGGAATTAATATTGCCGATAGGTTGGTTTTATGCCCCCTTTTTTATCGGAACCATCCGGGTGACAATTCAAACAGGCATTACTTTCGTAAGTATAATCGTTTATTTCATCATGATCATTATCGGTTTCTGCTTTTGAGTGGCAACTGGTGGTGCAGGTAAAAACCGCAAAATTGGTTGGCTCCTTATGACAATCGGAGCATACGTTCCACTCTCCGTCGTGCTTGCCTGAATAAATGGGAAAATATTTTCCGTCGTGGTTAAATGTTGAAGGTGCCCAAGCCGTCTGTGAATGGCACTCTTCGCAAGTGGTTGGAAATTGAGCCGCCGTATGCGATGGATTGGTTGATAGATTGAAATCCTGCGTATGACAGGTAAAACAGGATCGATCAGAATTGGTATAAACGCCATTGTGACAGGTAAAACAATCATTGGCAATGTTTCGATGGGCTCCCTGAAGCAAATAATAAGCATCGTGATTTGCAAAGGTTGCTGGTTTCCAATCTACATTCGTGGTATGGCAAGCCGCACAATCGGTTGATATACCCAGCGACGTATGATTTGGATTGGTTGTTTGGTTATAATTTGATGTATGGCAACCAGAGCAAGTGTTAGGTGTTCCGCTGTATCCGTTGGTATGGCAATCGGAACAATCGGTGGTGGTATGTGCCCCGGTTAATGGGAAAGCCGATTTGCTGTGATTGAAACTACCCTCTTCGGAGCCTGTGGGGTGGCAACTATAGCAAGCATCGCTGCTGTAAATATACCCTCCTATTCCTCCATGTTCTTCATCCATGTCTCCCCTTTGGTGCTCATGACAATTGATGCAAGAAAACTCAGCATAATTTGAAGGATTGGCATGGCAGTCGGTACAACTGTTCCACTCCCCATTGTGTTCCCCTGAATAAATGGGAAAATAGGCAGCGTCATGGCTCCTGTACTCGGCTGGCTTCCATCCGGGATTTGTGGTATGGCAATCGGTACATTGGGTAGTAAAATTAAGGGCTATGTGGCTGGGATTTGTTGTGCTTTCATAATCGGTTTGGTGGCACGAAACACATGCCGAAGGAATTTTTGAATAACTACCTGAAGTATGACAAGCCCGACAATCATCAATGGCATGTCCTCCTGTTAAAGGGAAGAAGTTATGGTTAATTCCGGCCCCACTCCACGTAAACACATTCATATTGTGGCAATCGGTGCATTGGGTGGAATAGTTACTTGCCACATGATTGGGCTGGGTGGCAGCCAGGTAATCGTCCTTGTGACAGTCGTAGCAGGCAATTCCCAAAGGATCAAACCTCAACACCGAAGTCAGGGGAACCGTCGAAAGCATATTTTTATGGCAATCGCGGCAATCGGCACTGGCATGTGGCCCTATCAAAGGAAATCGGCTCTGTTGGTGCAGTTGGGTAATATTTGCCACAATCCAGGAGTTTGGGGTATGGCAACGGGCACATTCTGTACCTACCGTTTGTTCGTGAACATCGGTATGACAATCGGCACATTGTGAGGGTGCTTTGTTAAATTCCAGCGTTTTGTGGCATTCCTTGCATGATACCTGCTGATGTTGACCCACCAAGGGGAAATTTGTGGAACGATGGCTAAATAACATCGTTTCTGAATTAACGTTCCATCCATCCGTTTTATGACAGTCGGTACAACTGATATCAAAAGCAGCCCCATGGGGCGATGTTTGGCCAAACAGACTTACTGAAAGTATTATTGACCCGATGATAGATGACAGTTTTCGCATTTGAATTCTTTTATTTTGTATAAAACAAATGTTGCCCCCTCTTGGGTGGTCTCTTTATGGCATTTATAACAAGCTACCTGAAGATGTTTTCCATCAAGTATAAATTGCGTCGTATTGTGGTCGAACTTTGTGGCCGATTTGAACGATTCCTGATTGTGGCACCTGGTGCATTCGGTAATCCCATCTCTTTCAAATTGTTTCCAATGAATGTCCTTGTGGCAGTTCGTACAATCCATCGATAATCCGGCAAATTTTTGGTTGGCGTGGCCTTGTTTTTCTTTATTGAAATGGCATTCGCGGCAATCCTGTCTGGAATGTGCCCCTTGAAGCCCGAACCGGGTTTTGGTATGATCAAAACGGACGGTTCTCCAATGGGTGGTGCTATGGCAGGCTTCACAATTCTTTTCAGGATAATATTTCGCATCAATAAAATCCTTATGGATATTGTCATGACAATCAATGCAGTTCGTACCAATGGCTTTAAATTCCCATTTCTCGGTCTTTTTATGGCACTCGAAACAAGGGGTTGCTATATGGGCTCCTTTCAGTGGAAATATCCCTTGATTGTGCTGCTCCAGGGTATAGGAGAATTCGTTAAACCCTTTAACCGTATGGCACCCGGAGCAGTCAGGCGATTTCCCGTTTTTAACAAACTGCTGGCGGTGATAGTCGGTATGGCAATCGGTACATTGGCTGTGTGGCAAAGGGGTGGTGAGTTTTTGCTTATGGCACGATTTGCAGGTCACCTGTTGATGTTTCCCCTCAAGCTTAAAGTCAGTTTTATTGTGGTCGAAGCCTGATGAATTTCCAGCTACCTTAAACGATTCATTCGTATGACAATCGGTACATTTCTGCCCAAATTTATTATTATGTACATCTTTGTGGCAATTGGTACAATGGGTGGCAACAACTCCGGCAAATTGCTGGAACTTTTGGCCATTTCTAGTTGATGTTTTATGGCAGCCCGTACAGGCAACCACTTGATGTTTTCCTAATAAAGGGTATTTGGTCTTTTGGTGATCAAATTTTGTGGCGGGTTTAAAGCTTTCGGCATTGTGACATTTTTCGCAATCCGTCGGAAGTGTTTGCTGATGGTAGTCGGCATGACAAGCCAAACATTCGGTTTTCAATCCCAAATAGGTGAAGCTTTTAGCTTTTATCTTCTCATCTGAAATATGGGCCGGTTTGTGGCAATCGGTACAATTCTTCTTACTATGGGCGCCAACCAAGGGGTAACCTGTTAACTGGTGGTTAAACGTTGAGGTTTCGAACCGCACAATCTGAAAATTCAGTCCATTGTGTTCGCTATGACAAGTAATGCATTCTTTCCCCGAAACTTCCGGTGAAGCGTGAAACCCTTTTTTTACCGTAATCCGGGCATTCAATTCGGTATGACAGGCCAAACATTTTTCATTGGAAACCTTCTCCCCCAAAACATGGCATTGGGTACAATTCGACATCCCCTCAAGATGAGCATGTACTTTTGTTAATGCTCCGGGCGAAATCTGTGCCAGGGTAGCTATGCTTACAGAGAAGCTTAACAAAGTCGATACTATGGCTGTTTTCAGGTTTAATACCGTCATCTTCATTCTTGTACAGTTAATTGTTGTGTTTTAGAAAAACATCCCCAAATTTTTTGGTAATATGGATACCTGCCTTTTGTAAGAACTCGGTAGGTAATTCACCACCCGCAAAAATATACACCAAATCATTTTTTAAGGCCTTTTCATCCCCTTCGGGAGAAGATAGTATTACAGCATCTTTATGAATGGAAACCAGATTTGTTTTGAAAAGTACATTTATGGTTCCGGCAGCCACCGCTTCGTTTATCTTTTCGCTGTTTTTGGGTTTCAGCCGGTTGAATTGTTCGTTCCTGTACGAAAGCGAAACACGGTTGCCCCCGGCCAACAGCAGAGCCGACTCAACGGCGGAATCGCCGCCGCCTACAATCAAAATATCTTTGCCTTGAATATCTTCGGGTTCCAAAAGCCGGTATGCAACCTTTTCCTGTATCTCGCCCGGAATTCCTAACTTTCGGGGTGTACCTCTACGTCCTATTGCCAGCAACACGGTTTTAGCCGTAAGTGTATCACCGGTTAAAGTAGCAATGGTAAAATGCCCATCACTAGGAGTTATAGATTCCACTTTGGCGTTTTCGCGAACCGAAATTTGATTTTTCTGCAACACCTCTTTCCACAAGTCGAGCAATTCCGATTTACTGGTTTCAAATAATTTTACCTTTCCATACATGGGGATCTCCATGGGCGAGGTCATCACAATTTTTTGCCGGGGAAAAGTATAAACGGTTCCGCCCAAGGTATCTTGGTCAACGGTTAAAAAGTTAAGATGGTGCTTTTTAGCGGTCAACGAAGCGGCAATCCCAGCGGGTCCGGCACCAATTATAACCAGATCGTAGGTGGCCGAATGGTTCTTTTTCAATGTTTTTACAAGATTCTCTACCGCCTGCTTGCCTTGTTCAACCGCGTTTTTTATCAAACCCATCCCTCCCAGTTCGCCCGCAATGAAAATCCCATCGACATTGGTTTCAAAATTCTGATTGACATGGGGTAGGTCCACACCCCTTTTCTCGGTGCCGATACATAAAGTGATGGCCTGTGTGGGGCAGGCATGAAAACAGGCTCCATGGCCGATACAAACCGAAGCATTGATGGTAGTGGCTTTCCCGTTGCGGATTCCAAGAATATCTTTTTCAGGGCATGCCGCTACACAGGCTCCGGTGGCAATGCAACTGTTTACATCAATTACCGGATGGAGCGATACGGGTTCATACATTCCCTCCTGTTTGGCTTTGGCAATTTTCTTTTCTACCGCCAGTGAATTTCTTTTCTGCTTCCTTAAATAAAGGAAAACAATCAAAAAGCAGAAGAGAATGACGGCCGAATAAATAATCGTTTTTTCAATTAGTTGTTCCATAATTAAAATATCCATTTATAACCAAAAGCAAGGGTTACGCCCACATGAATAACCATGATAACTAACATAACTATAGCAAAAGGAAGATGGGCCACATGCCAGTATTTAAAGAGGTTTTGCATAGTTACCAACCTATCAATCCTCCGGTTTAGCGAAATATCGTTCTTTACCATGGTAAGCACTTGCCGGTATTGTTTTTTTGGGAGGTTGTTGTTTTTTAACACCTCTTTTACCCGGGCAATAGTTCTCCGATCTTCCTTGTATTTACGGATGGTACGTTTTACCCAATTACTATCATAAATTTCTACTCTTTTTTTAGTGGCATCTATAATTATCTGGTAACTCTGTTCATCCATTTGAAATGATGCATGCAAAACGGCCCCCAGGTCCGATTTCAAATCGCGTACCTCACTCAGGCTAAGCTCCCGCCCTTCGATGGTCCGGGGTATCTGGATATAAATAAACCGCCCGATGATCCCGCTAAGGAAAACAGCTACCATGCTCCAGAAACTGATGGCTACCAAACCTCCAAATTTAAAAGCCGTATGAAAAAGCACCAAAATAGGGCCTAGCGTGCAAAGAAAAATATGGAATTCGAGCCAATGTTTAAGGATGCCCCATCTTGAGAACATCCGGTATCTTTTCCGGATCATATACAACGAAACCCCCAACAACATGGCAAAGGAACCGATGATTCCCAATCCATGTCCCATGCCTCCACTAGGTTTAAGAACGGAATGTTCCGGATGAAAAACCCGTTCTTCTAAGGGAATTTTATAATAGGAAATGCCTTTATTTATAAGAAAAACCAATGTCAGCAAAACTATTAATGATAAAACTAAAAGATAGATACGATGGACTGTTTTTGACATAATTATTTGCTTTTCAGTTTGTCGGGTTGAACGGGTAATTCAATCAAATCACTATTTTTTACAAAAATGGTCGAAAAAATTGCATTTATGAACAATTATTTTTCACTACAATAATATAAACAATCATCCAGAAATAGTACGGTTAAACCTTATTTATATTGCCTTTTACCCCTGATTAGTCAAAAAGCTAAACCAATTTCGATTTAAAAGTTATAGATTTTAAAACAAAAGTAATACCTAGTGTCATGTCAAATATAAAAAAACGGGTAATATTCACCCGGTGACTTTTCAATTTTAGCATTATGCTTAATATTCACACCCAAAGTCACCGGGTGAATTGATGCAAAATATACCTTTTCAGCATAGCCGCACTGCCTTTTATTGATTCGAGGGTTTTTATAAAAGCGGCTACCTCCGTATCCTCACATAATTGTGTTTGATGTGCGATTTCTCTACATCCCGTTCGTCGATTTCAAAATGGTCACTTAATGATTTAATGAGTGGGGTCAGCTTTGAGAACCCGTAATTTCTTGGGTCAAAATCAGGTTTCTTTTTAATAATAAATGCACCTACCTCGGCCAAAAAAGCCCAACCGTCATCATCGGCCAAATCCTCAACTGAGTTTTTCAGCAATTGGATAAACGCGTGGTCAATGGAATCAACTTTGGTAACCTCCGATGAAGCAGGAGCTGCTACGGTTGCAGGCTTCACCGTTTCTTTGGCTCCAATAATCTCGATATAAATAAACTTGTCGCAGGCTACAATAAACGGATTGGGGGTTTTTTTCTCACCAATACCAATAACCAACATGCCCGATTCACGCAAACGGATGGCCAGGCGCGTAAAATCGCTATCGCTGGAAACCAGGCAAAACCCATCTACCTTCTGGCTGTGCAGAATATCCATGGCATCAATAATCATGGCCGAATCGGTGGCATTTTTCCCGGTTGTGTAACTGTATTGTTGAATAGGTGTGATGGCATGTTCCAGCAATGCAGGCTTCCAACCAGAAACCGTGGGTTTGGTCCAATCGCCATAAATACGTTTGATGGAAGGCAAGCCAAGTTTGGCAATCTCATCGAGCATCCCTTTAATGTTGGAATAGGGGATGTTATCGGCGTCAATCAGTACGGCTAGTTTCAAATCACTTTTTTCGCTCATAATGGGTTTCTGTTTTTTTTTGAAAGGCTGTTATACATGCCATCCATCGGGAACATTCGTTCCTTCAAATTTAGAAAACTTTAACGGACGATAAAAATCAATCTTTGGTTATAATGATTATTCTTGGGTTTAGTGGCAAAAATCGCTTAACAGGCCAACTCAAAATCCAAGAACAAACTTACCAAATCGGCTTTGTTGTATGTACAGTTGCAACAACTTCCCGTTATCGGGCAAAACAGTTTTTTTGTTTTTATCGGCTGTTTATTTTTTATTGATGCAGAAACTGTAACCCACGTTCCAAAGGGTGGAAGTCGTATAAAGGTAATCTAACAAATGGTTGAAATTGGCATAAGGTTTCCTATACTCAAATGAAGTGGTAACATAAACCGATGAATTTTCATCAATGTTATATTTGAGCCCAACCCCGGCATTGACCGCAATGTTGAATTCCCTGAAGCTGGTATTTATCTGGCCTCCATCAAATTTAATAGCTTCCCCCTGAAGGATGAAGGAATTGATGTATTTTGCTTCGTATTCCCGGTTCATTAAAAAAACCGATGTAAAGCCCAATGAAATCACAGGCTGTATTTTCTTTGTAGGAAATGAATATTCCACGGATATGGGAACCCGGAGTGTTTGATAATCCAATTCGATCCGGCTCAACCATTCTGTTTCAACATATAATAAACTGGTGAACTCTTTACGGAAATAGTTTTTCGAGAAATTCACCCCGAAAAGGACGTTCCAGGAATCTTTGATTTTGTAAGGGCTAAAACGGAGGTTGAGACCAATAGATGGCTGGTCATCTTTACCTTTATCGATGGAGGTTTCTAATCCCAAACTTGAATGGATGTACCCGATGGTAGGCTCCAGGTTTATTTTTAAGTAGGTCGATTTTGTATAATCAATACAAACTTCGTTGCCGCAGACCATCGCGTGATAATCTTTGGTAAGGTTAATCAGTGCTTTGTATTCAAACGGCGTACGGTTGATTTTGGTTGCTATTTCAGGGGCATCGTTAAAGATAAAAGTCAGCATCCCTTTGTATTGGTTTGAGTTTTGGCGGTAATGCACATCATCGCGGATCAATTCCCGTTCTTCGTTAGTCAATGGGTACAATGCCCCTTCTTTTTCAACAAAATAGTATTCGTTTTGTAGGTCTTTGTAGTAATACAAATCAATCACGCCATCCACCAGAAACTCCATAAATAGGGTTTGGGTTTTATGGTCAAGTTCAACGGTTTTGGTTACATACATTTTGGTGTTCTCAACTCGGTACGAAAGTATTTGCCCGGGAAGGTAAAATGAGGATTCACCGGTCAACACGGGCCGAAACTCACACTCCTTGCCGTTTAAATAATTGGAACGCAGATTAATGTATCCATGCACGGTATCGCCCCTAGTTTTTAAAATATACCCGGGTTTAAAATCGTTTTGGCCAAGCAGAGCCGTTGAAAGAATGAAACTCAAAAGTCCTAAAAGAATATACTGCTTCATGATTGAATGAACTGAGAACGGTTATTGGTTTATTGGGCGAATATACAAGAAATTTAATTAACACATATGCCTGGTCCTGTTTCCAATTTGGAAAAGAATAAAACCGTACAGGTCTTTGCAGGTTTGAAGAAATATTTATCTTTGCCGCACGGATCCGTAGCTCAGTTGGTAGAGCAGCAGACTCTTAATCTGCGGGCCGAGGGTTCGAGCCCCTCCGGGTTCACAAAAAACCACCTCGAATATCGGGGCGGTTTTTTTGTTTAGTGCTTAGCTAGGTTTCCGGAGCACATAAAAATAATATTGGTATTGATGGTTGGCAAACTGGTTATAGGTTTCGCTGTTTATGGCCCCGGCAAAGTTTAGCGCTGTTTTGTGGACAAACCGGGGAGCCAGCTTTTTTATCAATCTGCGTTTTCGGGCGTCATCGGCAGTAAGCGCTTCCACAACCCGGTCGGTAATCAGCTCTTCTTTCTCGATTTTAAGCCCCGATTGCGACAACTGTTCTTTGAGCAGGGGCATTTCATAACCGTACCTGAAATCGGTGTATAAAAAATACCCCCCCGGCCGCAATAAGCGGTAAACCTCGTTCAGGAACAATTCCATCTGAGGGTAGCGGTGCGATGATTCCACATTCAGGATCACATCAAACGAAGCATTGTTGATAAACGGTAAGTTTTGGGCATCGCCCTGCCTAAAAGTCAGCCCTTTATGTTGGTAATGCTGGTTGCAAAACCTTACAGCCCGTTCGTTTAAGTCGATGCCCAATGCTGTGGTAGGTGAAAAAGTGCGCACCACATACGATAACCCACCGCCCCGTCCGCATCCTATTTCTGCAATATCTTTGCCTGAAAGGCCGGCAGCGGCTCCAAGCAAATGATACAATTGGGCAGAATAACGGTTGGGTTCGTCGGCGGGCTCCAATTTCACGGGAAACTCATTGTTGGCATAGCCATAATTCATAAAAAGGACCTCGGCATTTTTATCGATATTGCTCACATACCAATACCAGAGCTGGAACATTTTTTCGCGAAAGGCTGTTTTCACAAGAATAAATTTTTAATTGAACATTTGAAAATCAGTAATTTTAAATTGCATTTTATTAGGTTGTGGATGATATGTCCCACGAGTTTTTCGACTATTTTATTAAAAGGTAATTTCCTGTCCCGGTTGCCCCATGCGGTAAACATGGTCACGGACTTTTTGAGCCCACTGGTAATGGTTCATCGAAGAGTCGAACCTCTGCCAGGGAATAGGTTTGCCAATCACTAGACGCACTGTTTTGTTCCGTTTGAGAAACATCTCGCGGGGCAACAAAATCAATTCCAGGTTCAGCTTTATGCCCAGCCCCTTTCGAATCCTGTATAGTGTATAAAACAGGCGGGAGTTTTTTCCATAAAAGTAAAAGGGGACTACATCGCGTTTTGACGAAATGGCTTTGGTTATAAAACTTTTCTGCCACGGGGAATCCTGCACCTTTCCATGGTAAACCCTCGAAACCTCACCTGCCGGGAAATGGGTGATCGCCACATCCGATTGGTACACCTGTTCAAGGGCAACTACCAGCTCCTTTGAATTAGGGCCATACACGTTTACAGCAGCTATCAAAGGGCGCAGGTTGGGCACCAAAAGAAAAGCATCGTTACCAATTGCCCGTAAATCGCCATATTTCTGCCCCACGTAGTAGGTGAGCACCAGCCCATCGATAATGCCAAAGGGATGGTTGGCCACAAAAAAACACCTCGAATGTTCCGGAAGGTTCTCTATCCCCCGTACATCAAGCGTTAAATTAAATTCCCCAATAACTTTCGGATGGAAAGTTACACCTATATAATCGGAATATTTATTGATAATCTTGTTAATGGGCTCCTGGCAGACCATCTGCCCAATTATTTTTGCCAACCACTGGGGAATCCTGCGGAGAAATCGTGAATCGCTGTTCTTGAGAATTTCGGCAACATTGATGTATTTTTTAACACTTCCGGACATGCTAACCTATTTTGATTAACAAACATAGCAGAATTATATCAACTTTATACATTTGTCAACCGATAAGTAGGAAAAATTATCCTGTTTCAGGGGCTGTACATACACAAAGGGCCGATTCCCTTCACACGATGATTCATCTGTTTAATTTTAATTTCCAGTTTGATTAAAGGAGTCGTTGCCCCATGTTTGCGGGTTATTTTTAATATATTCCCCAATGCGGGGTCGGTTGGGCAAATCGGACCAACATTGTTCAACCATTTGGCTGTATTTGTCCAAAACCATATGATTATTTATATTTTCCCCAAACAAATGTTCGCGGGTTTTTACACGCACGGTAATAAAACAATACCCCTCGTTGACATAATCCCAACCCTTTAACCGGGCTTTATTCTTAGTTGCGTAATGATTTACTTTGCAAAATGGCTAAAACCAGAATCCCATAATCAATGCTTTTTTCCGGTAGTCCGTTTTAAGCTAATTCTTCCTTATGCTCATCCAAATATTCCTGTATCGGAATCGCTAACTTTTCAGGATGATCTTTTATCCATTGCCCAACCGTTTCGTACTGTTTTTGTTGCCGATTAAAATTCAGGATATTAAAGTTCCTTTTCATTTGCGGGATGCTCACATATATTTCGTTGGCCATGGGTTTCCCATTAAAACTCCAGTTGTTTAGCCGTTCGCAGAATTTCAAGAAAGTATTCAACGATATATTCCCAAGATGATCGTCGAGTTTGGCAAAATCAATGCCCCCTTTATGTTCCGCTTTCAAGAAGGCTTTCATTAGGCGGCTTTCTTTATCGGCCTTTTCGCGCATGGGGCTAATGATATAGAGCTTATCGAACGGTCCATTGGCTGCCACATAAGTTCCCAAATAGTGTTCAAACTGTTTGAAGGTACCACCTGTGCCACCATCGGCAAATCTGCCATCAGGAAAATTGCTGGTTTTACCCGGCTGGCAATGTATTTCCTGCGACGGGAACAATACCGGTATGGCCGTTGAGGCCATAAACATATCCACCAGGTTGATGGCTTTCTGGTTATCGTCGCGGCTACAGGCCCAGAGAGTCTCCATCTCCTTCCACGAGAAGGTCAGGATATACGAATGGAACGGCAAATCGCCCATCCATTGGCAGTCCATGTTTTTTACAAAGGTAGTGACCGTGTCGCGTAACGGATTGGTATCGAATGGCAACAGTTTTACTTTATACACCTGGCTATTGCGCAAGGGGAACAGGACGCTTTGTTTATAATATTTGTCCCAACCGAGCTTGCTGCCTTTGCTAAAGCAGGCATTAATAGCTGCCAGGTTGAGCGATCCGGAACTAAATCCGGCCAGCAGGGTTTGATCCTGCGAAAGGGTTAACCCTTTTTGTGCCATCAGTTGGTCGAGCAGGGCAACTTCCTGCGAAATACGGGCAGCGGCTCCGGTGAGGAAGACAGCGGTTTTTAAAGATGGTGTAGGCATGATAATACGATTTAAGGTTAAAAATATTTATAAATTATGGTTGAATCAAGAAAAGTCAGGCAATCCTTTTCAATTTCAAAGTTACCTCTCCCTTATTATTCCCGTAAAACCCTTTCACATCGTTGGCAAAGCAATATAGCTTTCCCTCCTTATCGAATGTAATTTCATTTCTTGAGCCTATTAAAAATGGTTTGCCCTTATCAAGCGATCCCATCAGGGCAAACCACTTGTTTTTGGGTGATCGGCGGAAAGGCTTGAAACAGGCCATAAACCATTTATCAAATCCATCGGCACCGGTATCAATATATGAATCGGTCCAGGTGCCGGAAACTTCAAACCGGTAGGTTTGGCCGGGTTCAATAATCAAACCGGTATCGTTCCAGTATTGGCTTGCAATTGCCCGGAATTCTAAAGTTTCGTTTAGGTTCATAGACATTATTATTTAATGTTGGCTATTTTAGTTAAAACACCAGTTATAATAGCGGCAACAGGTTGGCATTAAAACTGGCCACGGTATTTCCTCCAAAGAATGCCGATCCCGGACAAGTTTTGGTAGTACCGGTACCTTCGGTTTGGATGCGTTTACCCGTTGTTAGATCGTACCAATGGTGGTAAACTACCGTTTGGTCGCTGGCCACCAGCTTAAACCGTTGCAACAGGGCTTTGGTGGTTGCAATAATGGTTTGCTTATGGGCATCGGTCATTGCATCCCCTTTTTTATCGAAGTTGCCCACATGCTCGATGCAAATCCCATAGCTGTTGACCCCTTTAATGCCTGCCGGGGCAATATTAATGTCGCGGCACACCATAATCTTCCCGTCGGGGAAGGTGGTAAAGTTCTGGGCAATCTGCGAGAAACCCCGCTCGATATGCGCCTTTTCCATACTCTGGCACAGTGCAAAATGGTTATCGCCCTTAAAATGTTTGTAGGCGGGAATATAGGTATGATGTTGCTGCACCAGCATTATTTTACGGGCAATTTTTTGCATGTTTAACCATTCCGCAAATTCGGTGGTGTTTTCAATTAAGATAAATTTTCCGATGGCTTTCATGATGATTCAGTTTATTGATTTTTCTTCTTTTTATATTTATCAGTTTTGGTATATAAGTTGATTATTGGTAAATCAACTACTAAACTTGCTCCGATTTTTAAATAGTAATCTTCACCCACATTGATGTTAGTGGCAGATATTTCTCTTAACTGTGGACCCAATTGGGCTCCAATGCCTAATGAGATGGGAACTTTACCGAAGCCATAATAACAAAATAAACCAGGTGAGATAATATTTTCAAGTGTAATCTTTGATGAAACACTTGAACTATCGTCTTTAAACCTATAGCTAGTAATTGCCCCAATATCAACAACAGATAAAAACAGGCTGATACTTTTACCTCCTTTTAATGTCCCATTTTTTCTTGTGTCAATAACTGGAGGATTTTTTCTTTTGCCATTACAGATATTGCCCCAACTAAAAGCAATACCAATAGGAGCAGTAAAGCTCATTGATGAAGCCCACATATCTGTTTTTAAAGCAGGCAAGTATTCACCCCCAAAAGATGGTCCAAAATAGGCATTTAAAGAAACATTCATATTCGTTTCTCTCTTTATTCTTGCCGAACCGGTTGGCAAAGCTATGGCTTCAATAGCAGCTTCAACTTCATCAGATGATTTAGCTTGTGTAATTGCAGCCATAAAGGAACCATATTTTATAATTTTATCAAATGTGTCATCGTTCAACGAATGTTTTAGCAGGAGTTCATAATAATGAGCTTGATCAATTAATGGACCTAAGCTTTTAATCTGTTGTTCTGATAATGAGCTAAAGGTTTTGTAATTGCGGGTTTTAACCAAATCGTCTATGTTTAGCTGACTATTATTAATGATTTTTCTGATCTTTTCTTTAGTGTCATCGTATTCTTTAGTAGTAATATCCCACTTCGATATAACAAGAGAATAAATATGTGACACATTTATTATTGCCGATGAGTAATTTCTCCTATCCACGTCAATAGCAATATCGGCACCAGTTTGGGCAAAATCGAAATACACATCAGTAATTTCTTTTAAGCTTTTTGTTTGGTTATTAAAGGTTAATTCATTTTTATTGGGGATAGGTATTTCATCGATAGTATATTTCATCAAGTCAACCGATGATGAGACTATGCTGTAATAGTTTTCAAACAAAAGGGAATCGCTTTTAATTTTCTTCAACCCTTTTATCTGGGTTTCTAATTGTTGTGTCTTTGAAGCTAAAGTGGTTAAATAAATTTTAAAGGATTGCATATCATCATGAGCTTTATTCAAGACAGAATCCAGTCTTATGTTTTTATTATCCTTATTCTTAAACACAATATTTTCAGTTTTTGCTTTTTGCAAAACTAATCCCATATAAATATTGAAGAGTACCTGTTCATTTATTAATGCTTTGATTTCTTTTTCAGATACCCAATAGACAGAATCGTTTTTGCTTTGTAATGATGTTGAGAAAAGTTTAAGTGTCTGGAACGCTGCTTTAGCATTGGGTTCGGAATTTAAAATACGCTCATCGAAGTAAGCAATTATCTCGCCGGGGTGCTGTTTGTCTTGAATAGCTTCGGCCATGTAAAAAGCAGTTAGCAATTCTGCTTTAAGTTCTGGTGCTTGGTCAAAATAATCTTCATGGTTCTCAATAATATCAGGCAGGTTAGATGGCAACGAAGCCAAATCTTTTTCGAACGATTCCCTCAAAGCCATAATGTAAGCCTCGTACATATAAATATCTTCACCAATAGCAGAAAGGGTCCGATAGGTTTGAGGAAATAAATCCTGAATATCAGGATAGCGATTAAGCTCTTCCTTAAACTTCTCGAAAAAGGCAATGTTTAATTCCTGCTTGGTCCTTTTTACAATGAATTTGGCAAAGCCATCGGCGAGGCTGGTAACATCGAGGGTACCGACAGAGGATGTAATACTTGATATTGATAATCCTTTTGGAATACTTTGGGCTCCTTGCGTAAAATATGGTTCAAGAAATGGATTTAACTTTATTGCATCAATTAATTCTTTATCTTTTAGTCCGTATCCAAAGTAATATTCTAAAATAGGTTTAATTCCAATAAGTTTAAATTCTCCATTATTGGAATCCATAACTTGCTTTAGGTATTTTACATCATTATAAACTAATCGTTCCTGGCTATGTAAACTAAGTTTATAAAGAAAGATGAAAATAAATATGGCTATTATCTTTTCCATTTTGATACAATTTTAATGGCTAAAATATTCTAATAACAATTCTCCTTTAAGTATTTTCATTGCTACTCCTTGGTAAATAAGAGTAATAGATGAATCCAACAATATTTTTTCAATATCCTTTAGTTTTTTTTTGAAATTTTCTTTTTCTATTATTAAAGATATTAAACCAGAAACAATCGCATTAGATTGACTTGTTCCTGACATTTTTATTACTCTGTTTCCTATTCCATATGAAGGAATACTTGCTCCACTGATTGATGTTAATAAATATGGATTAATATAAGGGTATAAAAAATCATCGACTGGTATTGAACCTATACCAATTGTATTCGCAAGTGATACGGGATATAAGGGTCCGGGGTCATTAAATTGAGAAGCATCTCCCATTGCACAAACTACTATCTTATTTTTTTGAGCAGCAAGATTAATTGCGCCCTGTAGTTTTGCTATGATTCTAACATCATCAATAAATGACCCCCAGCTAATTGATATTACATGTATTTCATCCTGATTTGCACACCAATTAATGGCATCAGCATATCTTATAGTATCAGATTCCTTTAAATTTCCACCTTCAGCTATCTTACACACAAATAAGTTACAATTCGGAGCAACACCGATAATGTTACCTTTTTTGTTTCTAGCACCAATTAACCCGGCGCAATGTGTTCCATGTCCATGTGTGTCTTGAAGTGAAACCTTTTCATCAAATACAAAGTATTTTTTTTCATTATAAGGTAATTCATCGTTATTACTATCAATTCCAGTATCAATTACAGCAACCCCAACATTTTTTCCGGTCGAATATTCCCAAATTTCAGGAATCTTCAATTTCAACATCCAATCAGGGTATCCGATTATTGGTTCAAGATTTTTATTCACCCCCCCGCTCCAATAATAATTCCCCGCCTCGTCCTTATACCAGGTATCAATGCCATCGTAGCTGTCTCCCTTGTATAGTTTTCCATCTATTTCCAGTACACTGCCGGGAGCTAGATATTGGTAACAGGGGGCATTCAGGCTGGGCTTGCCCACCCGAACGTTCAGGTTGGTATTTACGGTTACTTTCATTATCCTTTTCTGGTTATGTTCGTTGACTGAACATCGGTGGAATCCTGATTTTGGGTAGCGGTAGTGCTAATGCTGGCAACCGAATTGCGGACTTTCATCAGTTTGTTGAGTAAGTCGAACCAGAAAGGTGCACCTAACGAAATAGCCAAAGCGGTAAGTATCCACCCGACGAGCATCTTTAACAGGCAAGGCCAGTCGCCGCAACTGCAATAACCGGCAGCACTCAAGCCCAGAATCCCGTTCATCTTGTTAATATCTTCGTCGATTAAATTATTGGCTTGGTCAAACAAGGTATTGCGCTGCTGTTTTAATAGCTGGTTATTGGCATAACAGGCCGAATCGAGTCTTCTCTTTTCTTCTTTCATCCGTTCAAGACTGTCAGCAGGCAATGTTGATTTATTAATATCGGGGAACAGGTATTTATCAATTTGTTCCTGTTGGGTTTTTAGTTCAACATCTAAATCGGGGTGAGCTTTTGTAAAAGCGTCAGCTTGTTGCACCAACTGCTCGCGCAGTTTGGGATCCTTCTTTAGTTTGTCGGCTATTTTAATGGTATCCACATTAAAAACAATAGCCAGTACCAAACCGATAACAAACAATATAGCCTGGGTATGTTTTTTATACCACCCGGTGGCCCGTTCCATGGTTTCGTCGAACCAGTTTTCGAGCATCGCCCTGAATTTTTCCACATCACCCTGGGCGTCGGTCCATATTGTTTTCAGGAAAAGTAGGGTTTCGTCCCCGATTTTAGTCGCCCCGTTCGACCATTTAGGTGTACCGGTTTTAAGCGATTCTTCAATCAGTGTTTTTACTTCATTTCCTGCTTCCAGTTCTTTGCCTTTCAGTAAATCTATAACCACTTTTGAGAAAGTCGTTTTCTTCAAATAAGAAGGTTTCGGATGACGTTTGTTTTTACCCAGAAATTTAATGAGCGGGTGGTTATAAAATTCTTTTGATAAAGATTGGTTCTGGCCGGGACTGTCCACATTTTCTTCAAGCATCCGGATGATGGCCTTTTCAAGCATCTTAGCCCTCAGGTTAAAATTGGTAGCAATGAATTCTAATATTATGGTAGCTAAAAGGCTATAAATTAAATAGACAAAGATTAATCCTATTACGATGTCTAATGTTATAATTCCTGTCATAGTTTTTTTTATTAGGTTTTGTTAAGAAAAATGTTGGTTATTCAAATTCACATCTAGAAATTACCCTTAGGTTTTTCATAGTTTATCTTAAAATTTAATGCTGTGTCTTTAGTGATGGTTATTTCAGCCGAATCAATTACACTAGTTAAATCAACGTATCTCGTAAAATAAATTTTATAATTTCCAGGGTTGACTTCTTCAATCAAGTATTGACCATCGTCGCTGGTAGCTGTTTTATTTACAATCGTGTTATTGGTATAAAATAAAACCCATATTGAATTCAATACCTGGTTGTTCAAATTAGTTATAGTACCATTGATCGTATGTTTATTCTCATTTGGTTGTGAAAATGAGTTAATTATAAACAGGCTTAAAAATAAGCTACACATGATAACTGCTATCTTTTTCATAATTCCTATCCTTTCAATTTATTTATTTTTATCAATTCGATATTTGATATATCCTTTCGGCATTTTAATAACAGAGGCATCTTTTCTTTTGTCAATTTGATACCTATAGCTTGTCATTTCAACTGAGTTAGGATCTCTTGCAATAATCAGCCAACTCTTTAGTTCGAAATCATCAAAAATGAATTTTCCTTCGTTATCTGTACTCAATAAATTATCATTATCAACTAAATATATTTCAATACCATTGATAGGATGAGTTAAATTACTGTCAGAATAAACAATCCCTGAAATGTTTGCTTTTTCAGACTTATTTGATTCCTGCATATCCGATTGAGTATCATTACGCGTTGCAATATAGGTACCTGAAATTGATGCAATGGCGGTTATCAAAGCAACGATTATATTTCCCCACATTGTTTCATTGTTTATCTTTGGCATAATAAAAAAAATTCTAGCATTCCCCCTACTCCCTTCCCGGCGTTTCGGGTTCCTCCGTTGGATAGTGGTTACTTTTTTTACGCCACCAGTTTTCGTAAATCAGCCTCATTCGCCTCAGCCGTATCGGGGATGGCAAGCGCTTCCACCTTTTCGGCAGCTTCGGTAAACTTGAGGTTCTTGCGGGCGGCATTGATAATAGCGGCAATCACAAACCGGATGGCGATGTATTCAGCCGCCTCGGGCAGGTAGGGCAAATCAATCTTTTCGTTGGCCAGCTTGGTCAGGCGAATAATCAGGCGTTCGGCCTCACCGTCGTCAATCCCTTTGTCCACGCTGCGCACCAGGTCGTAGAACTCGTTGGGAAGGTGGTCGTACAAAAAGGTGTCGATGGTTAAAATAATCTTTATCAGGATTTTTTCTTCGCCCGTTTCGGTAATAATGGGGACATTGATTTTTTGGTTCAGGCGGTGCGCCAGTTCGGTAATCTCGTCGTGGGTCATTTTCTGGCGTTTCTCGGGGGTGGCAAAAAATTCACCCATCAGTGCGCGGAACTGGTCCACGGTTAATTCATTTAAAGTAGGCATACAAAATTGATTAAATGGTTATAAAAGCAAATTACAATTCAGTGTTTTTTGGCTGCAGGAGTTTCACCTTGAGGTGGATTGGGTTAAGGTTTTTGTAATGCATTGCCGGAATTCAGATCCTCAATATGACGGTTAAAGATTCCGGGCAGAATAGGGGCAGGCAATTCCGTTGGTTCTATAAACCCCTCCATAAATGAGACAGAACAAGTCCGGATCACCATGGAGGGTGCATTATTGCTTCCCCAATATGCTTAGGTACACTGATAAACCTGAAAAAAATCTGAATCAGGTTGAGCGGAAAAAAGACGTTTGTTTTAAATTAAAATCATCTTAAAGGGGGGTCTTTTTTCATAGGGTCTTAAAAATGGTTCTAACTGGGTTTTATAATAGGTTTTTTTATGGCTGCGGGTTGACGGTTTTAAAATAATCAATCACTCCCTGCTTGCCGCTGGCCAACAGTTCAGGGGCCTTTTCCCTGGCTTTTTCAAAATCGGTGGTTTTCACATCCAGGGTGTCAATCAGTATGGAACGTTTCCAGTCGTAACTTTCCAGGTGGGCCATGTTGGCCATCTCCATCATGTAATCGACTAACGATGCGGAATATTCTTTAATGTTTTTAATCTCCTTGGGAGGTTTGGGCCTGCGGTTGCGCAGGTTATCAATACCGGCTTTGGTGTCGAGCCATAACCCCAGGGTTTCAAGGTTCACATCGATGGGGCTGGAGCCCTGCTCAACGGTAATCATGCTTTCGTTTTTCTCGGCATATTGTTTTTTGTCGAACAGGTCGATGGGATAGTTGTAAGCCATGCCCCCATCCACCATCACATTGCTGTTCCATGTAACCGACTGAAAAAACAGGGGAATACTCATCGACATGCGTACGGCATCCACAATGGTGGTACTGGCATTATCTTCCACAGAGAAAAGTTCGGGATATTGACGGTTCAGGTTGGTGGCTATCACGTAAAGTTCCCTGAATTGGCCAGGTTGTTCATCTACCATAGTTTTAAGGTCGTTGAAATTTGTCAGTACGGAACCTGTTTTGGCTTTTACCCGTTCGCCCAGCCATTGTTTAAAGGCATCGCCCTTGTACCAGCCAAAACCTTTCAAAAACCGGTTGACGTTGCCGGGTAACCAGCCTTTGTCCATAAACGAGGCAAAGTCCATCTGGTTGACCACGATATCCTCTATTTCGCTGGCGGTGTAGCCTAGGGCAAGCAGGGTGGCTGTGATGGCTCCGGCCGAAGTCCCTGCCACCCGTTTGATTTGTGTAAGTATCCCCATCTGGTTTAATTGAAAAAGGGCTCCGGCATAGGCGATTCCTTTTACGCCCCCGCCTTTGAAAACTAAATTGGTATAAGTGCTCATGGGTTGGTGAATTGATTAATTTATTAAGTTGTTAATTAACAAATGAATTCATTTAAAATTATTCTTCTTTCGTAATGCTTGATGTCTGCTGTGAATTGTATAACGGGTACCGAATCAATATTACAACTTTTTTTTAAAACAATTGCAATTGTTGATAAAAAAATATTTTATGCGGGACTGATGCCTTATTTCCGCAAGTCACGGGGTGACTAATTGAATAACAATTGTTTGCCTTCTTTGTGTCAAATTGAGTCACCCCGTGACTTTCATCGGTTTACCAGATGATTTGCGGATTTTCGGTGATAAATGGAACTATCAAAATAATACCTCATAGTCCCGCCCTACCCAATTTCAACGATTCCAATGCCGGATATTGTCTGCTGTCTTTCTCTGATGACCGATGTAATGCAATTGCATCAGCATAATGGCCATTGTTGTTAAATCCTTCTGACATACAATCCAAAGAAATTGTTTGGCCTCTTTTTCATCTGGGTATGTCTTTTATTGGCAACAGGTTGATTATAACTATACGGACAGCCTCTAAATTATATTGGCTTCGATGGTTATGTTATTTGACAAAGTATTTTAAGGTTTTTTTAACTTTAGCAGGATTCCGTTTATCTATTTGGTTCTATGTCAAATACAGTAGGTAACGTTTTTA
>Ga0172379_10003258_pt1 | contig 26329 bp, 22 predicted proteins | sample GrowelOW334metaG_FD_119756 | JGI IMG/M metagenome (GOLD analysis project Ga0172379, IMG submission 119756) | Groundwater microbial communities from an aquifer near a municipal landfill in Southern Ontario, Canada - Groundwater well OW334 metaG | ecosystem: Environmental > Aquatic > Deep...
AACTTTATCCTGAGCATCGATCACAAACCAAGTCCGCACGGCGTCGGCGGGATTAACGAATACAGTCTTCATTATCGTACCTTTATACAGTGTTTTCCGACCACGAATGGTGCGTATTCATCCCATCACTGACAGATGAACAATCCATCGAATACGGGGCAGGAGAGGATATTCCCATACATCAAAAACAATGTCAAGTCGTGGAGGTCCCTTCGGTTTTTTTGTCTTCTTCCTTCTTCTCCTGCTCTTCTTCCTTTTTCGCCTCGATCCGGTCCTTTATATCGGCGATACCGATAAAAACGGCAATCAATCCGATAAAAACAGCCATCACAGGCAACGAACCCCGAAGGAAGAGCAACACATCATTCCACCAAGCAAGACCAAATGGGAGTACCGCAAGGATGGCGAAACCAATAAAAACAATACCAACAATCAAAGCTACCATACAGAATCCTCCGACACCTGTGATCCATATTGAAACTATCGACAATAAGATACCAATTATACCACATTGGTCAAGCGCAAGCAGAATCAGAAAACCAGTGCATTGGAAATTGGAGTTGCACTACCTCGATTTGAGTTTACGGGCTACCATGACCGCGAAAGCAGCGATGAAAAACGCGGTAGGCAAGTTAGGCAGCAAAATCGACACGAGGGGTACGCGCCCTATGATAAAGCGGCTTCCATCGGAAAGGCCAAAACGTTCCAGGATGGAATATACTGTTTCGGCATAGGCGGCTATGGTACCAGCAACCATGAGCATCCAGGCAACGTCCCTGGTTTTTGACCAGAGTACGATGGCCAGAAAGGATGCGACCGCTCCCAGAGCCAGCCGGCTCGAAACAAGGACGACTTCACCAATATCCATACGTATAGTATCCCCTACGAGGTACCTAAACGCAAGCAGCCAACAATGTAGCCAAAGCCGATTCTTCCCCTTCGGACAATTCCCCCGGCAGGATGAGTGGCAAATCGGGAGTGGGCGGTAGAAGGAAACCTCCGGCAAGGAATCGTGACCATAGCTGACGGTATGTACCGACCTCGCCGTACCATGCGAGATAATCACCTGTACGTTTCCAGTACCCATTGCATGCCAAAAGGACCGAGTCCACGCGTCTGAAGCGAGCATGCTCACGTTTGGGGAGTTCGGCCAGAAGATCGTCGAGCGCGCGGGTCGCCGCAGCCAGAATCAGCGGGGAGCAGGTGGAAGAAATGGGAAAAGTCCTTTCCAGCGCAGGATGTAGAAGGAACGCTACGGGCAGGCCGGGAAAGGGCAAGGGGATTACAGGAACGAGGACAACGGCTCCAGTGTAGCAGGACTCGCCGGTTTGCGAATTTTGGGCATTCGGCACAGGGTCCCTGGGGGAAGCCTGATTCGGGGCAACTCCGATCCAAGGACGCCAAAGAATGACTTGCACATTTTCATCACGGTCCCCAAAGGCTGGATCCTTCAGCGATGCCAACGGGTACGATCCCAAACCGGAACGATTTAAGGCGTCTTGGGCGGCTTCCTTGTCGGGATAAAACCGGACTCCAGGAAACATGGGATGCAAGCGCCCAAGTGCCTTGGCAAAGCGCCTTTCCCAGATACTTGGAAAGGGGGAAAACAACCCCCGGGAGGCATTGTTCTTCAGGCTGAGCAGGATACCCGGTGGTGTATGGCCAAGGATCGCGTTCCCGCCTTGCTGCCACAAATCGACCATGCGGCGACCGTCGTTCAGATAGAGCCGGTACCCCCGCACACGCCGTACCTGAGGCAGTAGAATCCTTTCCGGATGGTCAGTGTCAATCATCATCGCCCAACCTCATAAAATGTGCCGACTGATATCGCGGAAGGAAGCGATACGATTGCCCCGAGGCGAAATTCGCCGTAACCACCGGGCCTTCCCCACTCTCCTTCACCGAGACGATGCCCCCGTAGCCGTACTCGTCGTGGAAAACCTTACCGCCAACTCTCCAGAGCCCATCGGCAGAAACACCCTTGCTCCCCCCATGTTCGGCGGACCGGAAAGTTTCGGACCTTTCACCTGACCCGTATCCCGAGCTTTCTCCTGATCTGGCCCGCTTGTACGCGGCCGGCACCGAACCCACATGTCTGACGGCATCCTCGGGAATCTCGATAAGGAAGCGTGATGGTTCAAGATCGATGGTACGCCCATACAGGCGGCGTACGGCGCAAGAAGTAAGGTACAACTCATCCATAGCCCGCGTCGCCCCGACATAGAAGAGCCTTCGCTCCTCTTCCAACTCCTCATCCCGCTTATCGTCCCGAGGGAAAACGCCCTGTTCCAAACCTGTCATGACGACCCGTCGGAACTCCAAACCCTTGGTATTGTGAAGGGTGATGAGCGTCACCGCGTCTTCGGATGCGTCAGCGAGGGTGAGCGCCCGGTCCAGCTCTATGTGTTCCAGGAATTCCACCAAACCGTCCGCGCCGGCGGGGTACATGGCTGCGGCATTCACCAGTTCCTGCAAGTTTGCGAGCCTTTGGGTCCCTGCGACCTCGTCCTGGACCTTATGATAGTCGGCGATCCCGGAATCGATGATAAGACGTGCCACCGCAACAGAAAGCCCTTCACCAGCGACTATATCCTCGCTGTCCTTGGGGCGAATCCTTCCTGGAGCGGGGACTTCATCGAGCAGGGCTCTCACACCCTCTATGGTCTTGAGGAATTCGCCCAAGCCCGTGCGCGCCTTGGCGGACAATTTGGGAGCCAGGCGTCGAGCCGAAGCCGCCAGATCCGCCCCCTCTCCTGTTTCGGATAACAAATCCGTTCTTGGGCTGTCCGTAAGACCCGTTGCGCCCAGAAATCCAGCGGCCTCCACGATTTTTTCGATAGTAGCAGCCCCGACACCCCGGGTAGGTTTGTTGACGACCCTGCGAAAAGCGACCTCGTCCCTGGGATTGACGGTGAACGCCAAGAGGGCAAGCGCGTCCTTTACTTCTTCCCTTTCGTAGAATTTAAGCGACCCCACCACCCGGTAAGGAATGCGCCGCCTCAGAAATTCGGTTTCAAAACCGAGGGACTGGGCGTTCACGCGATACAGGATAGCCCATTCGGCGTATTTTGCGCCTCTCGTCAGGGAACGTTCAACCAGTTCGGCGCAGAAAGAGGCTTCCGCGTCCTGGTCTTCCAGAAAGGCAATGGTGGGTTTCTTCCCCCCGCCCCGCTCCGAAACAAGGGTTTTCCCCAAGCGACCCTCGTTGAAATCGACAACCCCGCCGGCGACAGCCAGAATGGGAGAGGTTGACCTGTAGTTCCTTTCCAACCGGATGATGTCCGTGCCGGGGAAATGAGTCGGAAATTCAAGAATGTTCCGTACCTCCGCGCCTCGGAACCGATAAATCGACTGGTCATCGTCACCCACTACGCACAAATAGGTTTCAGGCCCGCAGAGTTCCTTCAGCAGTTCGAATTGGGCAACGTTTGAATCCTGGTACTCGTCCACCAGCACCACGCGGAAACGCTGCCTGAAGCGTTCACGTACCTCGGGGTGGGCACGAAGGAGTTCTGTTGGCATCTTTATGAGATCGCCGAAATCGACATTGCCCGTTTTCCTCAACCTGCGCTCGTACGCTTCATAGACTGTCCGGAATTCGTCCTTATGGTCGATGTCGGACAAGAGCGGGTCGCCAGGATTCAGGAAGTAATCCTTTGCGCGGGCGATGAGATGGGCCGTGTGGGCTGCCACGGAACGGGTTTCGTTCTCCATGATCGCACCCAAAAGGGTGGTGGAATCGTCGTCGTCATAGATCACAAAACGGGAATCCAACCCGATCAACCCTCCATTTCTTCGCAGGAACCAGGCTCCGAAGGAGTGGAAGGTTCGCAGTACGGCGCCCTCGGCACGGGGCTCCATCCGTGCGGCCCGTTCGGCCATTTCACGGGCGGCCTTGTTCGTAAAGGTTACAGCCAGAATGGACGCCGGATCGAAGCCCCGTTCCCGTATGAGCCAGGCGATTTTAGTTGTGATTACCCGGGTTTTTCCCGATCCGGCTCCGGCAAGTATAAGCAACGGTGCCCCTTCGTGGGTTACCGCCCTCTTCTGCTCGGGATTCAGGGCTGCCAGGTATTCGGGTATGCCCGCTTTGGCTACGGAAAAAGGAAAACCATTGTCCGGCATGGCGGGACTATGCTCCGGAAAAATGAACATCGCTCTCCGACGGAGGAAGGCGCGCGGCGTCCAGGTCCAGCCCTGCCCGGCGGAAAACGTGGGCACCATGGAAGGCACCACATTCCAGGTCCGTGGCCGAACTCAGCACTACTGCTCCGTCAACCTCGGGAGCCTGGCACGCTGCCCGCCCAAGGTACAAGCCTTCCTCACCCTCAACCTTTTCCTCCACAAGAACCCGCAAGTTCTTGCCGACAAAACGCTCCATACGTTCCTCGCTGATGACCACCTGGGCTTCCTCGACCTGTTTGCGGCGGGCAGAAGCAAGTTTTTTGCTGACCCGGGCTTTCAGATTGAAAGCTGGGGTGCCTTCCTCGCGGGAGTATTCAAAGGCCCCCAGCCAGTCGATGCGCGCCCGCTGCTGGAAATCCAGCAACTGGTCCATATCCCCCTCAGTCTCACCGGGAAATCCCACCAGGAAGGTTGAACGGATGGTCGCGTCAGGCAGGGTGGAACGGATGGAGGCTATGAGAGCCAAGTAGCTTTCGGCGTCGCCTTTCCTGTTCATGGCACGCAAGATGGTCCTGGATGCATGCTGGAAGGGCAGGTCAAAGTACGGCAGAATGCGCGCATCCCGGGTGCAGAGGTCGAGTATTCCACGGGGAAAGCGATCGGGATGGATATATAAGAGGCGAATCCAGAAATCGCCTTCCAAGGTGGACAAGGCACTTAAGAGGGCAGGCAACTCAGACTGGCCGGACTGCCCGACACGATCCAGGCCATAGGAACCCAAATCCTGGCCAATCAGGCACAATTCCTTGATACCTCGCGCAATCAAGCCCCTACATTCGAAAACGACAGATACTATCGGACGGCTCCGCATGGGGCCACGAATGAGGGGAATGGCGCAATAGGTGCACTTATTATCGCATCCCTCGGTGATCTTCACGTAGGCAGAGCCGGGAAACGAGAGCAGGGGACGCCCGGCCGTGCTGTGGCCAAAATCGGCAAAACCGGTGGAATCAATCTCGGGGACCAAAGCCCCCTTCTCGCCGCCCATGGCAGCAGCGGCAGCCTCACCAATACGGGACAGGTCCGCGTTGCCAAAAATACCGTCCACTTCGGTAAGTTCACTGCCCAATTCCACAGGGTAACGCTGGGCAAGGCAACCTGCCAGAAGCACCCGCTTGTCCGGATACACGGCTTTCCACCGCAGGACGGCGTCTATGGATTCTTTCTTGGCGCTTTCTATGAAACCGCAGGAGTTCACGATAAACAAATCCGCGTCGCCGGGATCGGAGGACGAAACCCAACCCGCACGGGCCAGGCTTTCCATCATATTTTCCGCATCAACCTGGTTTTTGGCACAACCGTGGGGATCGAGATAGTATCTCACGATCGTCAGTCGAGCCGTACGGTGGTAAGCTTGAAACGGCCATCCTCATCCTTGACCCATTTGACATCGGTCACGACGACTTCGCCCAAACCGCCAAGTTCGATATCCACAGACTTTCCGCCACCAATGGCCGTAACCTTCACGGCCCCCGCGTTTGAAAGCCACAGGCGTATTCCGTTTTGGGCTTGTATGTTCAGCACCTCGGCCTTGTGGAAATACCGTTCCTCACGCTCTTTGCGGTCAGATTCCCACCGGAACATGCAGGAGCCTTTGAAGGTGGCCTGCAAGGTAAAGGGATAGGGATTCGGCGAAGAAAATATCACGGCGCCGGTGCCGGCAGCGGGGATCGAAGAAGCGAGGGGGACCGGAGCGGCGGTATCGGTTTTGGCAGGTACGGACTGGCCCTGAACAGTAGAACCCGAATCATCAGCGACGTTCAGGTTTTGTTCCGCGCTTATCTCCAGCCTCAACGATACGCCCTTTGCCGGTTCATTCTTGATCAAGTCTGCAACGAATAATTTCAGGTCACTCTGACCGTCACCATTCAAATCGATGGCGCCTTCCTGGCCCAGTTCGAAGACGAGGTTGCCGCCGGGAGTTGTCAGGGTCAGGGCTTCACCCAGTTCGGCAATCCTCAACTCGAAACGATCCGTACCGACGGTTATGAGCACCGTATCGCCCGTGTAAAGGCGTTTTTCAAATATATCCGTTGTGGGCACGTACTGCTGTATCTTACGTTCAATTTCAGCTGTCTGTTTGCCTGCACCTTTCCCTCTGACAACCATGAACAAGGCGATTCCCAACGCGACCACTACAATTGCCGCTACGACCAGAATGATGGGCATCACGGGTGAGGGGCCCGTATTTTTGAGAAGCTGCTCGACCGGAATGGGTTGTTCCTGGAGCTTGATCGTACGATACATCCCGATCAGGCTTTGGGAATCCAAGCCCAGATATTCGGCATAATTTCGCAGAAACCCCAGCAGGTAAGGTTCTCCCGGAAATTGGGAAAAATCCTCCCTCTCCAAAGCTTCGAGATAACGCCGTGCTATATTCGTGTCCCGGGATATCTGGTCAAAGGTATATCCCTTCATTTCCCGGGCTGTCTTTAGTTTCTCTCCGAGCGATTCCATACTGCGTCCCGCCTAATCCGTTTCCTTGAATAGAAAATTGTTATAACGATTCGCCGATGCCGGTGAATCGTAGACGAAACGTGCTTCCGGGATGCCTTGATCCAGAATTATATCAGTAAAATCGAAGCGGACTGATTCATCCGCGATGGTCTGCCCCTCGATGCGCCTGATCAGGTTCGTAGCAGGCGAAATGGAAAGGGTCAAGCTGCGAAAGCCTTCCGCCACGCTCTTTCGTGTCAGGGACAATCTGATTACAGGTTCGGTGGAACCTTCTTCCAGGGGCAACTCGCCAGGACCGGAATCGTAGGCCACTGAATAATTACGGCGCAGGATGGAAAGCCCCTTGGAAGAGGCAAGCGAGGCACCTGCGGCACCTGAGGAAGTGGTACCGACGTTTTGGCTGAGTACCGCACGATACTCGGGAATATAGACGGTGAGTTCTTCGCCGTTGTAGGAAATGACCTGATCCATCGGTTGGGAAAAATCGATACGCAACAATGAGGGGCTCTTATGAATTAAAGTCCCTTTCATGCTGGCTTTAGTCGTTGTGATGAGGATTTTTGCCTGGTAATCCTTAATAGTCGCGTATCGTTCGGCCACATCCGCCAGATAGCGATCGGCAGTAAGGATTTCTTGCGCCCCGACAACAAGGCTTATACCAAGAAGCAAGACCAGACAAGCGAACGCGATTCTCAATGTAAGCCACCTCACCGTTAGGATTCCAGGGATCCGGGATACGTTCATCTTACGTTTTTTCATTGCACCTGCCACAAGGATTCCCGTTCAAACGGGAAGGATTATTCGACGATGAGCGGGATCCGGAGAGGGCTTGAAAAAGATCGCAACATTGCCTATCAGGCGAACCAAGTCCGATCCCGACCGTTCGGCCAGTTGCCGGGAAAGAACATCCCGATCATCTTTTGAATTGATAAAACGCAACTTAACCAACTCCCTGCACTTCAATTCGGCAACAAGAGCCTGCTCGACCGCGGCGGAAGCCCCTTCCTTGCCTACCATAACCGTGGGTTGGGCAATGGAACCAAGGCCAGCCAAAAATCCGCGTTGTTTACTCGTCAGCATCGATATACCTCAAAGCGGAGAATACACGTTTTTAGCCTGAGTGTGAAGCGCCACAACAGGAGAAACCGTCGATTGGGGCAACATCAGACCTATGGTGTGAAGCAGGGGACAGGGATGGGGATTTTCGGTTGTACGGCGCTAGGAGCCTGTCGGACTTAGGATTTTTGCTGGACGAAAGCGAGCCACGAGTGGAAAAAGGGCGAGGTAAAAAAGCATACTTCGGACCCGATTGACGAGTTTTTTTACGCCGTGGATCGCCGAGTCCAACAAAAAAGCGCTCAAAAGGCAGGTATTTTCCGTTTACACCACTCGCGCGTTCATAAATCCGACAGGCTCCTAGTCAGGTTCCTTCCCGCAGTGCCGCAATGATGGCCATGTCCGTGAAGGGCCAATGGAGGACCGGCTTCCCGTCAACCAGAAGCACGGGAATTCGTCCGTTGTCCGAACGAAGCGCCCAGTGCGGAAAATCTTCCACTATCCTGACGGAAGCCACAGATTGGTGCGGAGTCCCCGACAACCGTTCGGCAAAAACACTTCGCCATAATGCACCTGAAGCTTCCAGGCAGGATGCTTCGTGGCGGGAAACCAGAAGATCCAGCCGTGGTGCGGCCCGATCTCGATCTTTCAGGGCGAACCGTGCTGCCTCAATCAGATCTTCTTTAAGTTCAAAGAAGCTCCCGGCCATCACGATCGCTTCCAGCAACGCCGGCAAGGCGTAACCCGTGGGAGCACCGTACAGCCGCAGATCAGGGGCATCCTTAGCCGAAACTACCAGTGCAGGCGGAGAATCCACCCTATACTTTCGCAGAAGGTCGCCACTCTCCATCGCATCGCTTATCTCAACGGAAAGCCGGCTCGTGGATTCCGCGAGTTCTTCCGCCGCGGTCCTGGATTCCCTGCACAGGGAATCTTCGAAACGCAGGGTGAATACGTGCAATGATACCTGTTTTCTGAGCGCCGTGAAGCGCGTTTCCGCTTCCTTTTTGGAAGCCCTATTCAATGTCATAACGTAACAAGCATAGTTTGCGAAAGCACCTGCGTCAATTGAGCAAATTTAAAAAATCAGGTTGCTCTTTCAAGACGAATTTTGAAAGAGGCTCAATTATATATGAATTTATTCCTGAACGACGGAACTGGCCGCAACGGAAGGTTCCGCATCGATCAGGGCCTTGAATTCCTTCTCGTCCATGGTTTCCCTTTCCAGTAAAATGGCGGCCAGCTTATCAAGGAGGGAGCGTCTGGACTGGAGCAGCGTTTTGACCTGGCCGTACCGATCGGACATGACCCGGGCAATTTCTTCGTCCACGTACTGTTGCGTGGATTCGGCGTATTCACGGTGCAGGATGGGTTCCGAGGAAGCCCCGCCTATCATGCCCGATCCGCGCTGGGTAAGGGCCATATTCCTGAAGCGGGCGCTCATGCCATAATCGGTTATCATTTTCCGGGCAATATCGGTAGATTTGGTAAGATCGTTGGCGGCACCGGTAGAAATCTGTCCAAAAACCAGTTCTTCTGCAGCACGACCGCCAAGCAACACATCAATCTTGCCCAACAATTCCTCCTCCGTCATCAGGTACCGGTCTTCGGTGGGCATCTGCAGCGTATATCCCAAGGCACCAAAACCCCTCGGGATGATAGAAATCTTTTGGACCGGGTCGGAACCATGGGTGAAACCGGCGACAAGGGCATGCCCAGTCTCATGGTAGGCGACTATGCGCCGCTCGACATCCGAAATGACGCGATTCTTTTTTTGCAGACCCACGACAGATTTCATCACGGCTTCCTCAAAATCCTTCTGGGAAACCTGTTTGCGCCCGCCGCGTACCGCCAATAGGGCCGCCTCATTTACAATATTCGCCAGATCGGCCCCGACGAAACCAGGAGTGCCTCGGGCAACGGTAGCCAGATCGGTCGTGGGCTCCAGCTTGACAGCCTTGGCGTGGATACGCAGTATCGCCTCCCGTCCCTTCAGATCGGGCCTATCCACCAGCACTTGCCTGTCGAAACGGCCGGGACGGAGCAGGGCCGGGTCCAGCACGTCCGGGCGGTTCGTGGCTGCCAGGATTATCAACCCGCTGGTAGCGTCAAAACCGTCCATCTCCACCAGTAACTGGTTGAGGGTTTGTTCGCGTTCGTCGTTGCCCCCCGCGATGCCGTTGATGCGGCTTTTCCCTATAGCGTCCAACTCGTCGATAAAAATGATGCAGGGCGCTTTCTCACGGGCTTGTTTGAATAGGTCCCGTACACGCGCCGCGCCGACACCAACGAACATTTCCACGAAGTCCGCGCCGCTCATACGGAAGAAGGAGACACCCGCCTCTCCGGCTACAGCCCTGGCCAGAAGGGTCTTTCCCGTGCCGGGGGGACCTACTAGCAGGACACCTTTGGGAATTTTCCCGCCAATATCAGTATAGCGCCGTGGGTTTTTCAGGAAGTCAACTACCTCGACCAGTTCATCCTTCGCTTCGTCCACACCTGCCACATCGATGAAGCGCGTATGTATATCGCCTTCGGCGACGATGACCGCCCGGTTCTGCCCGACCGAAAGGACATTGGATCCGGCGTTGCCGAGCCGCTTCATGAGGATGCGCCAAATGAAGAAGAAAAAGGCGAAAGGAAGTATCCAGCTAAAAACAAAGTCCAGGAGTAGGTTGCCTTCTTTGGAAACCGCGTAATAGGAAACACCTTTCGAATCCAGCAAGCGCACAAAATCAGGATCGTAAATAGGAACGGTCCTGAACGCGGATTCGGGTCGGACATAGCGCCGTATCAATGCGTCGGTACGCTCGTTGGTTGTGGCACTGGCTGATTTGGGATAACCGGTGTATGAGGTCGAGTCCATTTCCACGCGTTTGATCTCACCGGATTCGATCTTGGCCTTAAAAGACGAATAATCTATCAGATCATCATTGCGGCTGAAAAACAGCACGTTGAATACGCTCATCACCAATACGAGGACGACTATGTACCCAAGTGAAAAACGGAATTGCCAGCCACCGAAAGGACCGCCTGGGCTACCCCGGCCGGAGGGTGCTCCATTAAAGAAATTGCCAAGCTGAAAATTAGGCCAGGAGCCCTTGACAGGCTTGCGGGAATTCTTGCCCCCCGTCTTCTTCGTTGTCTTCTTCATGTACTCTCCAAAAATAGTATCCTTATAAAGATACTAAATCCGCCCGCAAGAGGCCATGCTTATCGTGCTTGTGAAATCCGGACGCTCATCCAGTGATACTTACTTTACCGACCGTCGATCTATGGATACTATGCGGAATAAATAAGGAACAGCGGTCGAAAACGTCGCTTTCCGCTTATAGGAGCCGGATCAATGCATCTTTCAGAACACCCTCAGCGTAGGTTCAATCCCCTTGCGGGAGAATGGATACTTGTTTCCCCGCACAGGACGAATCGTCCTTGGCAAGGCCAAGTGGAGAAACCGGTGATGGATGGCCTGCCCGCCCATGACCCTGCCTGTTACCTTTGCCCCGGGAATGGACGTGCCGGAGGGGTGAAAAATCCTGATTATGACGGCGTATTCGTTTTTCCGAACGATTTTGCAGCCCTCTTGCCCGACGGGCCCTCCGAAAAATGCGACGAGGGCGGGTTGCTTGTGGCCGAGACCGAACGTGGACGCTGTGAAGTGCTGTGTTTTTCTCCACGCCACGACCTGACCCTTGCAAGGATGGACAAGGCGGCTGTCCAGGAGGTCATCCGGGTCTGGACCGACAGGTATCAGGAACTGGGAGCCTCCCCGGATATTTCCTGGGTGCAAATATTCGAAAACCGCGGCGCAGTTATGGGGTGTTCGAATCCGCACCCCCATGGCCAGATATGGGCAACAGAACGCCTGCCGGACCTTCCCGCTCGGGAAGACAGGGCCCAACGCGAGTACCTCCACAATAAGGGATCCTGCCTTCTCTGCGATTATGTCGCACTTGAAATAAAAAAGCAGGATCGGATCATTTTCCAAAACGACAGTTTCGTAGCACTGGTGCCGTTCTGGGCGGTATGGCCCTTCGAAGTCATGATACTACCGAAACACCACATCGCATGCCTGGAAGACATGGGCGAAAAGGATATCGACGATTTTGCAGACGCCCTCAAACGCATGGGAACCCGCTATGACAACCTGTTCCTCACATCCTTCCCCTATTCCATGGGTATCCACCAGAAGCCGACAGCCAGCGATGAAAATATAGAAACCAAGAAAGCTTGGCATTTTCACGTCCACTACTACCCGCCCCTACTGCGTAGCGCAACGGTACGTAAATTCATGGTAGGCTATGAACTGCTAGCCATGCCGCAGCGGGATATCACGGCCGAATCCGCGGCCGACAGGCTACGGAGCCTGTCGGAAACCCATTACCTGGAATCCGCTAAACAGGGCAGTATTTAATCACAACTATAGGGAAGGCATAGACATGAAAGCACAGGAAATAAAAGCGCGACTGGATAGTCCCGACTCGACAAAGCTTTTTGCGGACCTGTATGGTAACGGTCAGGTGTCGCAGTCAAAAAAGCGGCTGGAAAAGCTTATAGATGCCACAGTCGCGGACTTCCCGTCCTCAGCCTCCAATCTTCGGGTTTTTTCCACCCCAGGCCGGACCGAACTCGGAGGCAACCACACAGACCACAACCGGGGGAAGGTGCTGGCAGCGTCCATCCAACTTGACGCCCTGGCCTGCGTTACCCCCCGGGAAGACAGCCAGGTGCTGTTCCGTTCGACCGGCTACCCTGATGTACTGGTTGATATCAGCGATACGATGCCCCGAAAGGAAGAAACAGGTACGACAGAGGCGCTAGTGCGGGGGATCGCCTCTGAATTCCACGCCCGTGGAATTGCGATAAGGGGTTTTACGGCGAACGCCACATCCACGGTGCTTCCAGGATCTGGCCTTAGTTCATCCGCAGCAGTAGAAGTGCTGATAGGCACCATTTTTAACGGCTTGTACTATAATTCCAGGCTCAGCGCAGTTGAGATCGCACAGATCGGACAGAAAGCCGAAAATATACACTTTGGAAAACCCAGCGGCCTCATGGATCAGGTTGCATGCGCGTCCGGCGGGGCGGTCACCATCGATTTCGCTGATCCCCTAAGACCCTTGGTCGAGCAAGTCGCCTTTGATTTGGGCGCTGCAGGTTATGCGCTGTGCGTTGTCGATACAGGTGGAAACCATGCGGATCTGACCCCCGATTACGCGGCGGTACCGGTAGAAATGAAAGCGGTAGCCCACTATTTCGGCAAGGAAGTACTGCGGGATGTAAAAAAGGCGGATGTGCTGGAACACGCGCACGAGCTCCGTACCATGACGGGAGACCGTGCGCTCTTGCGTGCCATGCACTACTACGCCGAAAATGAGCGTGTGGACGCAATGTTGGCTTCACTAAAAGCTGCCGGCAAGCATTCAGGCGTTCCGGCATCCCGTGATGAAGCCATCCGTACTTTTCTCGACCTTGTCGCAGCATCCGGAGATTCTTCCTGGGAGTTGCTTCAGAACGTATTCACCACAAAATTGCCCTCGGAACAAGGTGTTTCACTGGCTTTAGCCCTTACCCGTGAATTCCTCACATCCCCTGCCTCAGTGGCGGGGGCGAAGGGACTCAAGGGTGTTTCCCGCGTCCACGGAGGCGGTTTTGCAGGCACCATTCAAGCGTATATTCCCCTTGGTCTTGTCGAGGATTATATTTGTTGGATGAAACCAATATTCGGGGAAAAAGCCGTCACGGTGCTCAGAATCCGACCCATCGGCTCGACTGAACTCAGACCATGATGTATGATGGAAGATATTTATTGGAAAAGAATCAACAGAAAGTGAATGGCGCCTTCCCGGTTGGAAATAGTTCAACATAGAAGCGCCCCTGTCGATACTCAAAACAAGCGCGTTCGTCGCCGGACGGTCGCCGCTGGACTTGATACACTCGCTGAATGGAGGGGAGAAGGCTTTGGCTTATTCTAATGCACTATCGGCTTACCGGGAAACGCGGATCAGAACTGCCAGCCAAGGGCAACTTATCGTCATGCTCTACGACGAGGCTGTCAAACAACTCGATCATGCCATCGAGCTCATTGGTGCCGATGGCAACAAGCTCGAACCGGGCAAGATTGAACGGCTGAACTGCGCTTTGGTGAAAGCACAGGAGATAGTCACGGAGCTGATGGCATCCCTCGATTTCGATGCAGGCGGTGAAATAGCCCGCAACCTGTTTTCCCTATACAACTGGTTCAATCGCGAGCTTCTTCAGGCAAATATCACCAAAGACCATGCCCGAATCCGTGCAGTCCGCATATTGATGTTCGAATTGCGTGCGGCTTGGCAGGAAGTTGTGCTTAAAACCTCTGCCGAGTCCAGCGGACGAGCCGCTTCCGGCATAAACATCGCGGGTTGACACAGCGATGGCCGACGAAGGGCGCAAAAAAGGACCGCAAAAACCTGAACCTGAAGAAATTCAGCAGCGGGTAGCCATACTCAAACGTTTCAGGGAGTTGTTGGTCCGGCAGCGAGACCATTTTCGCGACTATCTCGAAGTTCTGGATAAACAAAAAGACGTAATCAGCACAAGTGATACGGATGCGCTCATTTCTCACGTGGAACTTGAAGAAAAAATTGTCGCCGATATTTATGCCATCCAAAAAGTTGTCGACCCCCTTGAGGATTTATACCGGGCCGCGTATCCGGACAGGGAATCCGAAGTCCCCTCGCTCAAAGCCGCACTCAAGGAACTCCAATCGGAGGCATTGGCACGTTCGGAACGTAACCGGCAGCTGCTCTCATCAAGAATGAACGAAATTCGCGGGGAAATCCGCACCTTACGGGGAAATCCCTTTGCGGCCCGACGTTCGGTGTACGCCAATGAAGGCGGCGCCTCGCTAATAGATCTGAAAGGATGAACGATACCAAACCGGCACTTTACCTGCTCGACGCGTATGGTCTTATCTACCGTTCTTATTTTGCATTCATCTCGAGACCGCTCAGAAACGCTGCCGGCGCGAATATCTCGGCTGCCTTCGGCTTTTTTCGCAGTCTTATCAGCCTATTGGACGAAGGCGCTCCCACACAGGACGGGAAAACCCAGAAACCCCTTCGTTTTGCGGCGGTTTTTGATTCGGCGGTACCAACCTTCCGGCACGAACTGTACGATCAGTACAAGGCAAACCGGCAGAAAGCACCGCAAGATCTCCACGAGCAGGTACCTCTTGTTGAGGAAGCCCTTCGCCTGCTGGGCATCCCCCGACTCAGCGCTGACCGCTTCGAAGCCGACGATCTGATCGCCACCCTGGCAGAACGTTGCAGGGCTGAAGGTCGAGATTGCTATATCATATCGTCCGATAAGGATTTACTTCAATTGGTCGGGAACGGAGTATACATCCTCCGGCCCGGAAAAGGTGGTGTCCCCGGGACACCCGGAGCCTCAAAATTCGATCTTCTTGGTCCGGCAGAGGTAAAACTGGAATGGGGAGTGGAACCGGCAATGATTCTGGATGTGCTGGCCCTTACTGGAGACGCATCGGACAATGTACCGGGGGTTCCGGGCATAGGTGACAAGACAGCCACAAAGTTGGTGGCACGATACGGATCGCTGGATGAAATATATAAGAACATAGCCGGAATCGAAGGCGCCGTAGGCCGAAAACTCGCATCGGGGAAAGAAAGCGCCTATTTTTCCCGAACCCTCGTCACCTTGGAACACAAGGTGCCTACAGTAACGGAAAACATGGATATGTTCGCAGTAGACGCGCTCGACCGGGAACAGGGGGCTGCCTATCTGTTTAGAGCCGGCTTGCGCGCTCCTGCCATCGCACTTTCCCCTGAAACCGTCAAAACCTTGGAAAAAGCTGGATCCCCCGACTCCGCATCGGTGCCACCCGCTGACAAGGCATCCAGCCCCCAAGAAACACCAAAAACCAGTGCCGAACCTAAAACTGACAGCGGGATGGAACCTTCGCCCCCCCAGTCAACCCGACTAAAAGCCCAAGGAGACCTATTCGACTCAGCTCCGGCTCAGACAGGGATCCTTACCGAATTTCAGCAAGCACCACGCCCCAGAGCCCCCGAGTCCCTACGAACCTACGGTACGTACCGTACCGTATCCGATCTTGCCGGACTCGAAGCCCTGATCAACAATGCCCGAAAATCTAAAATCATGGCCTTTGATTTCGAAACGGACAGCTTGGATGCCTGGCACGCGACTCCCTTCGGTTTCTCCCTGGCACTCGAACCGGGGACTGCCTTCTATGTACCCGTCGCCCCCCATGGTCCTGAAGGATGTGCTTTTCTGGAGCCGTCGGTCGCCCGTTCCGCCCTGACCCCCTTGTTTGCCGATCCAGACATGACCATCGTCGCCCACAATGCAAAATACGATTACGCTGTGTCACGGGCGTGGGGCTTGCCTCGCTGGAAATGTGCGATCTGGGACGGAATGGTAGCAGCCTGGCTTGTGGATCCCGAGCGGGCCAGTTATTCCCTAGACTCACTGGTGACAACCTGGTTGGGGCTAAACACCACGCTATATGATTCCATCGTACCCAAAGGCTCCCTCTTCAACATCGTTCCCATCGAAAAGGCCACCAACTATTCCGCAGAAGATGCAGACTTTGTATTGCGCATGAAAGTATTGCTCGATCCCTGCCTTCACGAAAACGGAGCGGCGGACCTGCTCAAGAACGTTGAAATGCCCTTGCTGCCAATACTCGCAGAGATGGAAGGGGCAGGGATCCGGCTTGAAAGCGGCATTCTGCATGAGTACGGCATCGAACTGGCCGGAAAGCTGGCGCTTATCGAAAATGATATATATACACTCGTAGGGCATGAATTCAACATAGCCTCCACCAAACAATTACAGGAAGTCCTCTTCACCGAACGCAAGCTCAAGACAGGCAAGAAGACCAAAACCGGGTTTTCCACCGATGTTGGGGTCCTGGAAGAACTCGCCAGGGAAGACCCGGTGCCGGCCCGGATACTTCATTTCCGGAGCCTCGCAAAACTCAAATCCACGTATGTCGATACCTTGGGAACGATGGTAGGTCCCGACGGCAGGCTTCATACCCACTTTGTCCAGACCGGCACGGCAACCGGAAGGCTTTCAAGCCGTGACCCCAATCTGCAGAATATCCCCATCCGCGAGGAGGAAGGCCGGAAAATACGAACTGCCTTCATCGCAGAAGAGGGTAAAATACTCGTATCCGCCGACTACAGCCAAATCGAACTGGTCGTGCTTGCCCATCTTTCCGGAGACGAAGTCCTGCTCGAGGCCTTCAGATCGGGTAGCGACGTGCACAGACGTACAGCAGCCCTGATTTTCGGTGTCAGTGAAGACCAGATCAGCTCCGACCAACGACGGATTGCCAAGACCATCAACTTTGGTGTCATGTACGGGATGAGCGCATTCAGGCTTTCCAATGAACTCGGCATATCCCGTACGAACGCACAGAGCTTTATCGACACCTATTTCAGGACCTATTCCGGGGTCCGCAGGTTTATAGACGACCTGATCGCCCAAACAGAAAAACTTGGTTATGCTACTACGATACTGGGCAGAAAACGATATATCCCTACAATCGCATCCCATAACAAAACTGAAAAATCAGCGGCAGAACGTATTGCAGTGAATACACCCATCCAGGGATCGGCAGCCGATATCGTCAAATTAGCCATGCTGCGCGTAGACAGCGCCCTAGCCCGTTCAGGTTTGGTCGCGAGGATGCTTTTGCAGGTGCATGATGAACTTATCGTCGAATGCTCGCGCTCAGACGGTCCGGCAGTGAAGCAATTATTAAAAAAAGAAATGGAGTCCGCGATAATCCTACGCGTCGCGCTCAGGGCAAGCGTCGAAGAAGGACGAAGCTGGGGGGATTTACACTAGTGACGATTGGATTGACCGGCTCGTACTGTGCCGGTAAAAACCATATCGCAAAATTATTGCTGTCCCGGGGCTTCGACGTTCTGGACGTGGACAGCTTAGGCCACCAAGTCCTTATAATGGAAGAAAAAGCCGTTATTGCCTCATTCGGAGAGGGAGTCCTTGGAAAGGACGGATTGATCGATCGTAAGAAACTGGGCGAACGCGTATTCTCCAGTCCTGAGGATCTGCGAATTTTGGAAAACATCATCCATCCAGCTGTCAACACATTAACAGAAGAATGGATGCTCGCACGAGAAGGCCGGGATTTGGTTGTGAATGCTGCAATATTGCACTGTTCAAGCGTCTTCGAGCGCCTGGACATGATCATTCTCGTAAGGGCGCCGTACATCACCAGGCTTTGCAGGGCCAGAAAGCGTGATAAACTGCCGTTTCTTACTCTCATTAAAAGATTCGCCAGCCAAAAAGATTTCAATTCTCAATACTTCCAGAAAAGAGCCGATATTCTTTGTATCGATAACCGGGGCTCCTTCGGACCTTTTCGTGCGTTTCGTGCGCGCGGATTGGAACGTCGGTTGGATTCGGTACTAGCCCGAAAAGGGATGGATAGATAGTTATGGAACAGAAGAAACTCCTGCTCGTCATCATATCAGTCGGTGTTTTCCTTGCCATCGTCATAGGCGCGGGCATGCTTGTTTTTGCACCCGGCCGTAAAGCAGCCGTACCGTCAGAAGCCATGTCTTACGGTAGTCCTTCATTCACAAGGACGCAGGATTCACCTGTAGGTCAGGCCAAGCAAGCTGATGGACTGACTAGCCCAGCCACTGTCGACGCGGCTGAGTGGGCAAGAAACCCAGCCCCTGTAGCAGGACTTCAGACTCCACCCGCAACCACCAATACAACCCGCGGCGATGTCATTATCATCTACGGCGAACGCGCCGTTGCGACAGATATCGCCAATTCCGGTAGCTCGAAGCCTGCCGCAACAGAACTCGGAGCAGATGGCAATGTACGCATCCAGATTCCCGCCCCCATTTCGACCACAATACCGGTGGTACCTGCCGAAACCGTCCGTCAACAGGAAACCATCACATCGGTACCCACCAAATCCAGTGCTGTCCGATCATCGGTTTCCGAAAAGCCAAAAGCAGTCAAGACTGTAATAAGCGAATCCAAAGCCGTGAAGGCAAGCTCTTCGATCAAGCCAGCAAGTGCGACGGATGAATATTGGGTGCAGACCGGAGCCTTTTCGACCAAAGCCCGTGCTGATGGAGCGAAAGAAACACTTGGCGTAAAAGGTATCGCATCGCTTGTCGAAACAAAAGACGTGAATGGCAAGAACTATTTCCGTGTCAGGGTAGGCCCCTATGCCTCAAAGAAGGAAGCGGAGTACTGGTTATCGTTGGTAACGACCATCGATGGCTTTGGTGAAAGTTATGTGTCGATGATCAAAGCTAAACGTTGACCAAAAAATAAACGAAAACATCTTCATAATGTGAAGCAGGAATGGCGATCCGACCCGTACGGGGATCATGGATCGCCATTATTTTTCGGCACTCGTATGTTCGGCTTTTATCATTTCGTCAGTCATGGATCCTACTCTCCAGGCAGGGCCCTATACCACAGAATCCGTACAAAGTGGAGCATGGACCGATCTGTCACGGTTTGAAAACCGGGTTCAATTTTCACTGGATTCAACACTGGTATCGGTCTACGCTTTTGCATGCGACCAACGATCTTCGACGCGGGAGAGTGCGTGGGTCTCCGGCCTATCCATTGAGGAACGATGGATTGGAACCCGTGTGGTATACGGACCGCTGCGTGCGGTAGGATTGCCCTCTAGATTGACGGATCCTCTGGGGAAAACCTTATCGGCAGGTTATGGAAGGTTGCGTTCCGATTACAGGCCTGATACTGGCGCAACCGGGCCCAAACCCTCGTCAATTTACGCCTCATTTTCACCAAAACTCCCAGCCAAGCTTGAACTCTCTCTGGGTCTAAATCTCGAAATGGAACACACCCTGTCGGGTATTGCATCCTTTGGAATCATCCATGCCAATGACAGACGGTTACGGACAGATCTTTTCGCAGCAAAAGCGAAATTTCCATCCCGCATGGCAGATGCATGGTTTTCAACTTCCCCGCCCCTTCCCCGGCGTGAACAGGAATTATTCGCCATCTCAACTTCCGCAGCCATTCCGTACTTTTCAACCACCTTCGATTTTGCCTGGAGTAATCAGGATTTCTCCGGAAAAGGATGGTATTTCGGGGGTACCACCAGTGCAAGGATGTCGCAGGTAACGGTGGATTTAGCTATGGATTACACGACGACCCGATTTACTGATACGGTAGGAACATCCCGAGGAGCAGGTCTAAGGGCTTTTATCGAAACAAGGCTGAAAAACCCAAATTCCTCAATTGCACTCGGAATCGATATGGCCAGATACGATTCCCTTTCAATGAAGGATACTGCAAAGTTAAAATTCGCTTACATTCCTTCCGAAGTAACTGGTGGCAACAGGCGAAAATTACACCCAAATCCACCATTCGGGTTAACATCCCTCACAACCGGGATCATTGTCTCCGAGGCTGACACCGGCCTCTGGTTTCCATCCTTTCAATTCCATATGCATCATATTTCAGGCAAGACAAACCTTTCCGAGAAATTTGACTTTGAACTTAGCCCTAATACCTTCGCGCTTGCTTTCTTTTCATTCGGCCTAAACGCAACAGTTCCATTTGAAATCGATACACGATCAAAATCCGGTCTAGCTGGACTTAATGGAAACATTGCCATAAAAAAACCAGCCGCAGAAAGCGCACTTCTTTCTTGCAGTGTCGGCTTTGAATGGAAGATACGGAATGGTAGGATACAAGTAAGTATTGGGACCGATGATTCGGTTACGGCAGAAACAGTATTTGCCCCACTATTTCCCGCTCCAAAAAGCAGCAACTCAGCCTTTGGGCCATGGACCGTCCGTCTTGGCTGGCGTTTCGAGGAAAGGCGCCCGACGCCGATTCTCATCCGTCAATAGCTTGAACCGTTTAGCATCCTGGATAGCATTGCCCTGATGGTGGTTATTGAATGCCACCAGCAACAATCGGGTTTCCCTTTCCCTTTCGAGGATGGTATCCTTCCATCCTTCGAGTTCTGAATCGGAATAGGCATAATCGTAGCGACTGGCATTATCCCCGGTCCACCAATTTCCGGCATTCCTGCCATGAAAGCGCAGATAGCCGGATTCCGAAGTGATTGGGAAGGTTCGGTTTGGCAAACCGGGCAGATCAGGTGCATCTACAGCCACCAAGGCCAAACCCCTCTTGCGCGCTTCCTGGTAAACTGACTCACGACTCCATTCCGCGTTCCGAAATTCGACGAAAAGGGGGAATTCCCCAAGTTCAGCGGTTAGTTCTCCCAAATAAACACGGTTCAAGTCGGAATAGTGAAAACTGTAGGGAAATTGAAGAAGGATCCCGGCCAAACGTCTCTTAAAGGATGCTGCACGCAAAGAAGTCTTAAAATTTTCCACTGCAGTAGTCCAGTTTCCATCAGGTTCATGGGTCAGGGATTTATGTGCTTTTATGGAAAAAAGGAAATCATTCGGTGTTGAATCTGCCAAATGCTCCAAACGCCAGGATTCAGGCATCCGGTAATAGGAAAAGTCCAATTCCACGAAGGGAAAGAACATGGAATAATACCTGAGAAAATCTTCTTTAGGCAGCTCTGCGGGATAGAATACACCTCGCCATTCTTCATAACTGAAGCCTGAAGTTCCGATAAAGAGCGCCATATCCCACTCTCCCCAACTAGGACCTACCAGTCCATGCTACTTGATCCTTGCGCCAAATATCACTATAATGCAATAACTGGAACTATACAGTAAGCTTCCGGAATAAGAAGTCAAGCTTTTAAGTAGACCCGACAGCTTCCAGATTGTCCGACTCATCGCGTTGCGTTGATTTGTATGGACTGGAAAACTAAAGGAATACCGCTCCGGCGGCGAAAATCCCACCCCAGGCACGAGAGGTAGAAGACGAGATGGGCATCGATATCACGAAGATGCGGAACATAGGAATAAGCGCGCACATAGATTCAGGAAAAACAACGCTTTCTGAGCGCATATTGTTCTATTGCAACAAGATACACGCCATTCACGAAGTTCGTGGCAAGGACGGAGTCGGCGCGGTTATGGATAATATGGAATTGGAGCGCGAGCGCGGGATTACAATACAGTCCGCAGCTACTCAAGTCCAATGGAAAGAGTTTACCATAAATCTTATCGATACCCCCGGACACGTCGATTTTACCATCGAGGTTGAACGATCGTTGCGAGTTCTGGACGGTGCGATCCTTGTCCTGTGCGCGGTTGGTGGTGTTCAATCACAATCCATTACGGTCGACAGGCAGCTCAAACGGTACCATGTTCCGCGTATCGCATTTATCAACAAGTGCGACCGTACCGGAGCCAATCCCTTTAAAGTGCGCATGCAACTTCGGGAAAAACTTGGTCTGAATGCAGTGTTGCTGCAAATCCCGATAGGCCTTGAGGATAAGCTTGAGGGTATAGTCGACCTCATCACCATGAAAGCCATTTACTTCGACGGCGATCAGGGTACAGACCTTCGCTATGCAGAAATACCAACACACTTGGTTGCAGAGGCCGAGAAGTACCGTGAAGAATTGCTGGATGCGGTTTCCATGTTCTCCGACGAGCTTGCCGAACTTTTCCTCAGCGGCGATACCATTTCGGAAGATATCATCCATGAAGCGGTTCGACGAGCGACGCTCTCAGAGCAGTTTGTACCCGTCATGATGGGATCGGCCTATAAGAACAAGGGTATCCAACCCCTTTTAGACGGGGTATCACATTATCTGCCCAACCCCACCGAAGTCCAAAACTATGCACTCGACATCGACAAGAAAGAAGAGAAGGTGGAGCTGATCGCTTCGGCCACTCTCCCCACTGTCGCACTCGGATTCAAGCTTGAGGATGGCCAGTACGGCCAACTCACCTATGTCCGCATATACCAAGGCGAACTCAAAAAGGGTGCCGAACTCTATAACACAAGATCCCGCAAAAAATTCAAGGTTGGACGGCTCGTCCGCATGCATTCGAACAGCATGGAAGACATCACCGAGGCTACGCCAGGCGATATCGTCGCGCTTTTCGGTATTGAATGCGCCTCGGGAGATACATTCTGTTCACCCTCAATCAACTACGCCATGACCTCCATGTTTGTTCCTGAACCGGTCATTTCCTTGGCCATAAATCCCAAGGATAAAAAATCTGCAGACCAAATGGCAAAAGCCCTTAATCGCTTCACCAAGGAAGATCCGACTTTCCAGACTTACGTGGATTCTGAATCGAATCAGACCATCATAAAGGGTATGGGTGAATTACACCTGGATGTGTATATCGAGCGCATGCGCCGCGAATACAAGTGCGAGGTGGAAACGGGTATGCCCCAAGTAGCCTACCGCGAAGCCATCACACAAAGGGCAGAATTCAACTACACCCATAAGAAACAGACTGGCGGATCTGGCCAATATGGTCGCGTCGCTGGTTATATGGAACCCATCGATACTGCAGACTACGAGTTTGTCGATGCAGTAAAGGGCGGTTCCATCCCGAACGAGTATATCTCCAGTTGCGACAAGGGTTTTAAGGAATCCACAAAACGAGGTTCTCTCATCGGCTTCCCGATCGTCAATATCCGTTGCGTCATCAATGACGGAGCATCACATGCGGTTGATTCATCGGATATCGCCTTTCAGCTTGCGGCAATCGGCGCTTTCCGGGAAGGATACCACAAGGCTAAACCCTGTATCCTCGAACCCATCATGAAAGTGTCTGTCGAGGGTCCCACTGAATTCCAAGGTAATATTTTTGCATCCATCAACCAAAGGCGCGGCATAATTACCGCTTCGACCGAAGACGGCGCATTCTCCCGCGTAGACTCCGAAGTGCCGCTCAGCGAAATGTTTGGTTACTCGACTGTCCTTCGATCCTTGACCCAAGGCAAGGCTGAGTTTACCATGGAATTCGAGAAGTACGGTCGTGTCCCGACCAGCGTTTCCGAAACACTCATTAAAGAGTATGAGGAAAAACGCAGAAAGGAACAGGGAAAGTAAGGAGCGGACATGGTCAAGCAAGAATTGATTCAACGGAGCCCGGTAAGAATTTTTGAGAAGTCCATCCACGGGGGATTGAAATCCGGGGGATTGGGTGTAATAGCTTCCCGTAAGGGTGTTGGCAAGACGGCGGTCCTCGTTCAGATCGCAATTGACAAACTATTACAGGGCAAGAAAATCATCCACGTTTCATTTACCCAGCATACCGATTATGTAATAGCTTGGTATGAGGATATTTTTGCTGAAATAGCAAAAAAGAAAAACCTCGAACACGCATTGGACGTGAAGAATGATCTGGTAAAAAATCGCGTTTTGATGAACTTCAACCAAGATGGCGTAACCAGCGACCAGATCCTCCGTAGCCTGCGGGCCATGATTGTCGATGGCGGGTTTAAGGCCGATGCGTTGATAATCGACGGTTTTGATTTTACACGTACCTCGGTAAATCGTATTTCAGAAATAAAAAAGTTTGCCTCTGAACTTGGGTTGGAAATTTGGTATACCTGTACTGTCGCAGGGGATGATCCTGTTTTTGACAAGAAAAATATACCCATAGTATTAAAGGATTTTGTCGACTTGATTGAAGTTATAGTAATTTTGGAACCGAAGCAGGATTTTATCCAATTCAGTGTTTCAAAAGATTATGACGTATTCAATCCGCATGCACTTGAACTGAAACTGGATACAAAAACACTCCTCATCGCAGAAAAATAATTCCTACATTTGATCCAATATCAGGCTGTCCAATCAGGGCAGCCTTTTTTATTTATTGCGGAGCTCACATGAAACGATTAGACTAAATAAACATACGCAGAGGTGAATATGACTAGATCGAGCGGTATACTATTGCATCCCATTTCCTTGCCTGGTCCAAATGGAATTGGCGATGTGGGCCAACGCGCCCGAATCTTTGTCGATTGGCTTGCCGATGCATCACAGACTCTTTGGCAAGTACTACCCTTAGGCCCAACCGGCTACGGTGATTCACCCTACGCATCCTTCTCGACTTTTGCAGGTAATCCAATTCTTATCGGTTTTGATGACCTCCTTGAAACAGGATACCTCCAGCAAGAAGAACTTAAGGAACATCCAACTTTTAATAATTCAAAAATAGATTACGCCACATTGATACCTTGGAAACAAAACTTGTTGTCCAAAGCAGCTGAACGTTTCTTGGAGAAAGCAAATATCAATGAAAGAGAGGCATATGGCTTATTTAAAGAGAAAAACAGCTGGTGGCTAAACGATTATTCCTTATTCATGGATATTAAGGAACATTACGATTCCATTTCAGCACAGAAAGGCCTAAACGGCGCAATTTGGTCAAACTCATGGCCTAAAGACTTGGCACTGCGAAACGAGGATTCATTACACACTTGGCGGACTTCGCCGGTACACCAGCGTAATATTGAAAAAAAGAGTGTAATACAGTATTTCTTTTTCTCCCAATGGTTTGCGCTCAAAGAGTATGCACGGGAAAGGAACATTCGAATTATTGGCGATATTCCTATTTTTGTTGCGCCCGACTCTGTTGATGTGTGGGCGAACAGAGACCTTTTCCAACTTAATCAAAAAGGCGAACCACTTTATGTAGCTGGTGTTCCACCCGACTATTTCAGTAAAACTGGCCAGTTATGGGGTAACCCCCTTTTCAATTGGAAACGCCTGAAGGAACTTGATTATACTTGGTGGGTGCGTAGGATCGAGCACACGCTCACTATAGTCGATCTGGTCAGGATAGATCATTTCAGGGGTTTCGATGCATATTGGTCCGTTCCATACGGCTCTTCTACAGCCGAAAAGGGATCCTGGCTCCCTGGACCAGGAATTGATTTTTTTTCTAAATTAAAAGAATCCATAGATCCCCTACCTATTCTAGCCGAAGATCTCGGTGTCATTACCGATAGTGTTCGTGAACTTCGGGATCGTTTTAATTTACCCGGAATGAAAATACTTCAATTCGCTTTTGATTCAAAAGAAAGCGGAAAGGGTATTGATACGTCCAATACTTTCTTGCCACATATGTATACACCGAATAGTGTCGTTTATACGGGAACCCATGATAATGATACGACTGCAGGCTGGCTAAAGAAAGCCAGCAAAAAAGAAAAAGCATTTATAATGCACTATTTAGGTGGTAAACGCGCTAATTATTTAAAAGAGTTGATCCGTTTGGCATTCGCATCCGTCTCTTCCTTTGCGGTTATACCCATGCAGGACATTCTGGAATTAGGTTCGGAAGCCCGAATGAATACGCCATCTACTTTGGGTGGCAATTGGTCCTGGCGCCTTGAAGCAAAAGATCTTGATAAGGAATCATCCACAATGTTAAAGGATTTATCTGAAACTTACGCCAGAAATAGAAGTTAAAAAATTCCACATAAAACCCATTGGTTCCACGTGGAAGTAATAAAAGAAAAAAAACCTGGCGATTACCTACTTTCCCACGTCTTCGAGACGTAGTATCATCGGCGTGGGAGGGCTTGACTTCCGTGTTCGGAATGGGAACGGGTATATCTCCCATGATTCCGCAGTCACCCTAAACTAATGCCATTCATAAGTCTTTACGGCAGGTGTAATACCTGCTTTTTTTTACAAATTTCGAAAAGTTTATATAGTTTA
>Ga0172379_10003259_pt1 | contig 26301 bp, 26 predicted proteins | sample GrowelOW334metaG_FD_119756 | JGI IMG/M metagenome (GOLD analysis project Ga0172379, IMG submission 119756) | Groundwater microbial communities from an aquifer near a municipal landfill in Southern Ontario, Canada - Groundwater well OW334 metaG | ecosystem: Environmental > Aquatic > Deep...
GGCTTGCTCTTCAAAGCGCAAAATCTCTATTGTTGGTCTGGTTCCCGTTGCCCCGTCGTCCTTTTAGTCGCCACTCGCGCCATCAACGCTCCGATTAACATTCATGATGATTATTCGGATGTCATGTCGCAACGTGACGCCGGACAGATTATGTTGTTCGCCAAAAATCCGCAAGAGGTATACGATTTTACCGTTCTCGCATTCAAAATAGGCGAAGACGTGCGTGTACAGCTTCCGGTCTGGGTCTGCTATAAAGGATTTAAAAACAGCCACACGACGACCATCAACAAGGTTCTCAGCGCCGATGGCCTCAAAAAATTCCAGCTGTGGCTTGGCGATTATCATCGCCCACAGTCACTCTTGGACTTTGAACATCCCGTCGTTCCGGGAGAACTCGTTCTTCCTGATCATTACATGGAAGCAAAATACGGCCAAAATGACGGCATGAGAAAGTCGCCAAAAGTCATCAAAGAAGCGGCGACATACTTTTCCAAACATTTCTGGGAAGCGCCGTATGACACGGAAGAGTTCATGGTTGACGATGCGGAATATGTAACGGTTGTGCTCGGCGACGATTTCGGTACGCTCAAAGCGTCCGTGCGGCAACTCCGCGAAAAAGGAATAAAAGCCGGGGCGCTCCGAGTAGTTTGCTACCGCCCCTTCCCTGTCAACAAAATTCAAAAACTTTTGGCGGGCAAAAAAGCGGTCGCCGTTCTTGACCAAGCCCTGTCTTCGGGCGCACCCAGCGGTCCTTTGTGTTCTGACGTACGTTCCGCGCTCTACAATGGTAGCGAAAAGATACCGGTCCGCGGTTTTGTGTACGGTCTCGGTGGCAGGCCTTTGGAATTGGACGAAGTAAAACAAGTCTTGCAATCGCTCAAGCATCACAAAAAATGGATGAAAGAAACGGAAGCCTGCTGGATCAATGTTCGTGGCGGGAGTGACAAGATATGATCAACGAAAAAATCCCCTTTAAACCATTGACTCGCGGTTTCGCGGCCTGCAAAGGTTGCACTATGCCGTTAATGGCGAGAGCTGTTTTGGGCGGTAAACCCGATGATACCGACATTGTAGTCGTTATCGCCTCCGGTTGTTGGCTGGTCGCTACAGCGATCTTCCCGCGTACCGCATGGACGATTCCGATGACCCACGTAAATTTTGAAACGGCGGCTTCGGTCGCAAGCGGAATTTGCGCAGCTCATAAAGTACTAAAAAGAAAACGTCGTCTGCCGATTGACTTGACGGGCAAACGAAAAGCGATTATGGACGTCGCGGAAAGCGCTTACGTCAAAGCCCTCAAGGAGCGCGGTCTCTGGAACAGAAATCGCAAGTTTCGTGTCATCGTCTTCGCGGGCGATGGAGCAACGGTAGACATCGGATTGGGCCCCCTTTCCGGCATGCTGGAACGCGGCGAACCGATCATCTATGTTTGCTACGACAATGGCGCGTACCAAAATACCGGCACCCAAAGTTCCGGTGTTACCCCGCTTCATGCGGTTACCGCAACAACCCCCGGTGGCGTTTTACGCTCCGAAGGTTCCGGCGGTAAAGACCTCATGGATTTCACTCTTGCCCACCCGGCGGTCGCTTATGCGGCGCATACAACCATTAGCACATTGTGGCCGGATGATATTACGAAAAAAGCGGCGGAGGCATTCGCCCACGACACCGGTCCGGTACTGCTTCATATCATCGCGCCATGCCCTCGTGGCTGGCAATTTGATTCATCTGAAGGATATACGGTGGCCGATCTCTCCATTCTTACCGGAGAATGTCCGCTCTATCACATAGAAAAAGTCGGTCGCGATCACCTCCGATACCTGGACTACCTGCCTGAACGTTATGAAGGCGGAATACTCCACCCGGAAATTCACCCAATTACCGAGTTCTTGGAAATCCAAGGTCGGTTTGAGGAATTACTGAGTCGCCCCGACTGGATGGAAGAAGCTCAAGCGAGTCTTGATCATCGTTGGCTCGGACGCCACGGTCTCATTAAAACATGCGAACCATACGGTTCGTAATAAAACAAACAAAAGCGGCACAGAAATGTGCCGCTTCTTTTTTTATTTTTTTACATTCTTTTTCTTCCACGTCGCCATGCTTCGCACGCTATGGTCGGAATCGTGTAATAAACGATCTTCTATTATTTCGACATTCGCCGTTCTCATTACACACAGTTTCCGCACATCCCAATTTCGCGAGTGAATTGCCATTTCATCGTTTTTTGATTCATCAGAAATGGAAAACGCGGCGGCGTAACGCATATCTTGGTTTCCTTTTTTTGCGACCCACATTTTAATTTTGTCGTCTTGTATGCGCTCAAACGCGGCGAGACAAATGTCACTGTTTGGGCCTTCAAGCGATAATCGCGCAAGAAGTTTTTCGTCGGTAATCCGTTTCATTGCTGAGTAACGAACGCACCAACCGCGGGCAAAAATCGCAACGCGATAGAGAAATTTCTGGTTCGTAAGTCGGCATGTTGCGGCAATGCGCGTATCGTAATCCGGACCGTTTATCGCAAGGTGCAAGAGAGCCCTTTGCCCTGTCAGTTTCGCGACCATAAGAAGACGAGTGTCATAGTCCGGACTTTTTTCCGCAATTAAGGCAATCTGCTTTTGGCGAGTAGTGCGAGAAGCCGCGATGTGTCTTACCTGCCAACTTTTGGCACATATCGCAAGATCCGCGAGAATTTCCTGGCTAGTGACACACGAGGTGGAATAATGCTCCGCTTCCGTATCGCCCGCCTTTGCAATTTTCGCAAGCGCGGTTTGCATCTTACTTTTGGCAAGCAATTGAACCGCCGCAAATTTTATATTTCCACTATCGGTTTCGAAAAACAATTGAAGCAATGCGCCTTCTTGAAATTCGGGGCTTCTCTCTGTAATACGGCGTATTCTTTTATAGCCACGAACCCTCCACTGCCCCGGATCATCGCGTGAAGGAACTGCTTCCCCATCAATCTCTACTTCAAAATATGAAGGATTATCCGGTCGCACATATTTTTGAGAGTTGAATGGATGTCCATCAACAATATGCATTCCAAACCCACAGGAAATTCCCGGGTCCGGATTCCAATTCGGAGCATACACAAATTCTCCCATCGGTGGGTGAATGAAGTGTTTCCGACTGGTCAGTTTTCCGCCTCTTTCTTCCAAACATACGTACCACATATGGCTACCTCTCAATGATCATTTTTCTTAAAATACATCATAAAAAATATGTTGTCAATGTATTGGTTGTTTGCGCGCACTCATCATATGTGCTACAAAATGGGTATAAGAGACTTTTGGTCTCACACGCTTTTTGACACAGAAGGAGGACAATATGTCCGAAAAAAGCCTTGTTGTTACCGCCCCGAATTGGCCGAGTAAATTTGCCGACCGCGTGAAATATATGGGAGAATCCCCTATTCGCGCGCTTATGAAATTTCTTGGCGACCCGACGATTATTTCTTTTGCCGGCGGTCTGCCATCGCCGAACACCTTCCCGAAGTGGGAAATTTTGGTCGCGTTTATGCAGATACTGAGCGACCCGAAACGAGTCATCTCCGCGCTCCAATACGGACCGACGGAAGGATACCGACCGCTCCGCGAACAGCTCGCCGAAAAGGTCGGGCGCTACGGCGTCCCCGCAACAGCCGACAACATTCTTCTCACCTGCGGAAGCCAACAAGCTCTTTACCTTATCGGCAAAATATTCATCGATGAAAATACGATCGTGTGCACAGAGCGCCCGACATACCTCGGCGCCGTTCAAGCATACGACTCTCACGGAGCAAAATATTGCACCGTACCGATGGACGAGAATGGGATGATTGTGGACCAGCTTCCCAAAGTGATAGAAACATATCATCCGAAATTCATTTATGCCATTCCGAATTTTCATAATCCGGGCGGTGTCTGTATGAGTCTGGAGCGCCGAATCAAACTCGTGGAAATCGCCGAAAAGTACGACCTCTTCATCGTTGAAGATGACCCGTACGGCGACCTTCGGTTTGAAGGCGAACACATCACTCCGATTATCTCGCTCGCCAAAGAGCGAACGATAAATCTGGGCACGTTTTCAAAGACGCTCTCCCCCGGTCTTCGTACCGGCTGGGTTGTTGCTCCGGAAAAGCTCATTCCCGAACTCGCAAAAGCGAAACAGGGGGCTGATCTTTTTTCAAGTCTGCTCCTCCAGATGGCGGTAAGCGCTATTCTCGAGAGCGGTATTCTTCCCGAGCATGTAAAAAAATCCCGCGCGCTCTATAGCGAACGCCGAGACGCAATGCTTTCCACTCTGGATAAGTACATGCCGAAGGAAGTAACGTGGACACACCCGGAAGGCGGGCTTTTCCTCTGGCTCACAGTACCGGAAAAAATCAACGTCCGCGAATTCTTTGAGACGGCACGGAAAGAAGGCGTCGCCTTTATCCCGGGCTACGGATTCTACCCGCGGGAAGTTTCTCCCGAGGGAGAACTTTTACCGGAACGCCCCGAAGCAAACGCGACAATGCGCCTGAATTTCTCCGCGGAAACGCCCGAGAGAATCAAAGAAGGCATCGAAAAACTCGCCGGCCTCATCGTCGTCGAACTCGCGAAGTAATCTTGAACTAAAAACAGCGGCCGCATATGCGGCCGCTTTTTCATTTCCAAAAAAAAGGCCGCGGAGAAATTCCCCGCGGCCGTTGTTTCTTTATGTTCCCCATCGCTTCGCAAATCCCGCACAGAATTCAAGAACGATATTCGCCGAAAGACGAGCTGTTCGAGAATCGATATCGTAGAGAGGATTCATTTCCATAATCTCGAAGAGACGAACCTTTCGATTTAACCCGGCACAATACGCAATCTCTAAAACATCCTCCGGAAACAAACCATCGGGAGACGGTGCTGAAACGCCAGGCGCGAAAGCCGAAGCTACCGAGTCCATATCCACGCTCACAAAGAGCGCATCGCAGTTTCTGAGAGTCTTTTCAAACTCGCTCATAACGAAACCGGCACCCATCCTTCTGAATTCAGGAAGAAATGTTACATGAGCTTTTCTCTCTCGCAGAAAATCGAGATGGGCTTTCGCATTCACATGTCCCTGTGCGCCGACTTCAAAAAATCGTTCGCGAGGAATCGTGCGCTCCGCAAGCAGGCGCCAAAACGGTGTTCCGCTCGTAATGTTTCCACCGATGATTGGACGCACGTCAAAATGCGCGTCGATATTCATTCCGCCAATTTCTTTGTACTCTTCGGAAAGGGCGGATACGGTAGCGTACGAGAGATCATGCCCTCCCCCAAAAACAATGACAGTAGAAGAACAACTGAGAGCAAACCGTACCGCTTTCCGTGTTTCCGAATGACTAAAACAAATATCAGTATCATCGGCGAAAACATTGCCAAAGTCGGTAATGAGAAGTTCACCCATATTCGAAACGCGAGCAAGGTTTACAGTGGTGCCGTACTTAAAAAGCTGACCGCGAATCGCGTCGGGAGCCTTTGCTGTTCCGACTCGCCCGCCCGAGTTTTTTACACCAAGTTCGAATGGAGCGCCGAGAAGAGCAATATTTCCGAGCTTCTTTTTCTCGTCGTATCTTCGAATAAGGTTGGCGAAACGCGGGTCATCCGGACGCTTGAGAGCATCTTCAAAACAGACGGAAGAGGGCTGAAATAACGAGACCATAAGAACCTCCGTGCTTTTAAAAAACAAAAACGAGCCGATTTCAAAATATCACCTTTTCTTATGTTCGTCAAAGTTATCGGTTGACACAATCCCTCTTTTGAAGCAAACTCAAATCAGAAAATAGGTCTGGAGGACAACATGAAAAAGAACATTGTCATCGACGGCAATTCCCTGACGATAGAAGAAGTCATCTCTGTCGCGCGTGAAGGAGCGGAAGTATTGCTCGCATCAGCATCAATGGGAAAAATAATGCGGTCAAGAAGAGCCGTACAAAAAGCGGTTGAAAGAAAAGAAACCGTATACGGTGTCACAACCGGTTTCGGAGCGTTTAAAAACGTATTCATTGACCCGGAGCAAGCGGAAGAACTTCAGATAAACCTCATCAGAAGCCATGCCTCTGGGGTGGGTGATGCCTTTCCCGAAGATGTGTGCCGAGCAATCATTCTTTTACGAGCGAACTCTCTCGCAAAAGGATACTCCGGCGTACGCCCGATACTCATTGTTAAGCTCCTCGAACTTCTAAACAAAGGCGTGTATCCGTATATTCCCTCTCAAGGATCTGTCGGCTCAAGTGGAGACCTCGCGCCCCTCGCGCATATGGCGCTCGTGTTTATCGGCGAAGGCGAATGTTTCCGAAAAGGAAAAAGAGTCCCGACAAAAAAGATTTTCAAAGAAAAAAATATCGCTCCGTTCGCTCCCTCTTTCAAAGAAGGTCTCGGACTTTTGAACGGCACAAACGTTCAAACGGCGGTACTCGCTCTCGCTCTCCACGATACGCGAACACTCATTCTGTCGGCGGATCTTATTTCAGCTCTTTCCGTTGAAGTGCTTTCGGGAAGTAAAACTCCTTTCTCCGCAAATCTTTCAAAAGTTCGCGGACAAATCGGGCAAATCGCCTGTGCGGAAAATATGCGAAAAATCCTGAAAGACAGTGCTCTTATCGACGCTCATCGAAATTGCGGGCGAGTGCAAGATGCTTACTCGCTTCGATGCATTCCCCAGGTTCATGGAGCCATCCGCGATACGTATGACCACGTTGAAAAAATTGTCTCGCGTGAGTTGAACGCGGCAACCGATAATCCTCTCATTTTTCCGGAAGATGACGGAGAAATCCTTTCCGGCGGAAACTTTCACGGAGAACCGATTGCCATCGTTTCGGATATTTTGAAAATCGCGCTTTGCGAACTTGGAAATATTTCGGAACGGCGTACGGCAAAAATGCTCGACCCTGCCCAAAACGAGGGACTTCCGGCCTTTCTCGTATCGCCCGAATCCGGTGGCCTCATGAGCGGTCTTATGATTCCGCAATACTCGGCCGCTTCGCTCGTATCAGAAAACAAAGTTCTCGCGCACCCTGCTTCGGTGGACAGTATACCGACATCAGCAAACCAAGAAGACCATGTGGGTATGGGAACAACGGCCGCGAGACAAACGGCGATGATTGCGAAAAATGTCGCAAACATTCTCGCCATCGAACTTCTTTCCAATACTCAAGCGTATGAGTACAAAAAAGAAGTAGCCGCGCTTTCGGGGATGACGGCAAGGCTCTATGAAATAGTACGAGAAAAAGTTCCGACAATTTCAAAAGACCGCCCTTTCTACAAGGACATCGCGATCCTTTCCGACCTTATACTCAAAGGCACTTTGCTCTCTGAGTGATCCCAACCGACCCCACGCCGGGGCCAGTTTTCCTTGACTTTTTGGATGTATTGTTTTATACTAAGTTAGGGTTTGTTTGAACTTCTTACTGGGGATGAAAAAATGCCAGAACCAAGATTTACTTACAATGAGAGTGGTCGTGACCTAGAGATCAGTTCCACTCCGCCGAACGAATCGGAAGAAACTCGCGAAGAATTTCTCGCTAGACTCAAGAAAAAAGAAATAAGAGAAGCAGAAGAGGATGACACATTTTGGTATCACGACTAGATACCACCCGCCGGCCCCATATCGGGGCCGGTTTTTTGTTTGACATAGTCGATTTATTTTGCTATAAATACCCCGGTTCATACACTACCCGAAGGAGGGTAAAATGAATAAAATGAAAATAAAGATACTGACTTTTCGGTTATCGGCATACTCGTTTAATCACCCGGTTCAAGAAGTGGCGAGTGAGGCGCAGGAGAAACTTTCTGCTTTTGAGGAACGCGTTAATAGTTACTGCAGACAAGGCTTAGACAAAATTGACTGGCTTCAAAGCAGTAACGAAGGTGGGACAACTATCACCGCGGTGATTACGACGACTAATTAAATTTTAGGAAGTGAAGCAAGAGCCCGCCCTATCGGGCTCTTTTTTGTTGTTTTATTTGTACTGATACCGTTTGACAGAAATCTTTTTTTTCTGCACTATGACACCAGGAAAACTGGTATTTTGACACTGTAAAACGGAGGAACATATGACCGAAAAAACCGAATTGGAACGCTATGGCCGTCCGATGTATATGGACGAAAAACCGAAAGATCCGATCCATGCCCGTATTGGCTCAAAAAAGGAATGCAAAAACTGGGACGCTGAAGCGGCACTCCGAATGCTTCAAAACAATATTGACCCCAATGTGGCCCTTGTTCCCGACGAACTCATCGTCTACGGTGGGGCGGGTCGAGCGGCACGAAACTGGCGGGAATACAACAAAATCGTTGCGTGCTTGAAAAACTTGAAGTGCGACGAAACCCTCTGCGTGCAATCCGGAAAACCGGTTTATATCGCACAAACGCATCCCGACGCTCCGCGCGTCGTGATCGCGAATTCAAACATCGTTCCGAAGTGGTCCACACAAGCAAAGTTCAACAAACTGGATCGCGCGGGTCTTATGATGTACGGCCAAATGACCGCCGGCTCATGGATCTATATCGGCACGCAAGGAATTCTCCAAGGCACGTACGAAACGTTCGCCGCGCTCGCGCGGAAACATTTCGGCACCGATTCCCTTCGGGGGAAATGGGTGCTCACTGCAGGCTTGGGTGGAATGTCGGGCGCGCAACCTCTTGCGGTTACCATGAACGAGGGTGTGTGCCTGGTTGTGGAATCTCGGAAAGAGCGGATTGAACAGAAAAATCGCGAAGGATACATTGACGTGATTGCGCCAAACCTGAATCTTGCGATAACGTTGACGCTTTGCGCCGCTATGTACAAAAAACCGCTCTCAATAGGAATTTGCGGAAACGCTGCGGAAATTCATCAAGAATTGCTGCGGCGCGGACACATTCCCGATATCGTAACCGATCAAACCTCAGCGCACGATCTTGCGAGCTACTATCCTCTGGGCGACCTCGCTGAACTGGATATTCTTCGAGTGAAAGACTGTACGGAATATGAAAAGCGAGCACTCGATGCAATCGTAAAGCACGCGAGCGCAATGCTTGAAATGCAAAAGAGGGGCGCAATTGTTTTCGACTATGGCAACAACCTTCGCGCACAAGCGGAATTGGGAGGACTTACGATCCGTGACGAAGACGGAAAATATCTGTATCCGGGATTCGTTCCGGCGTACATCCGTCCTCTCTTCTGCGAAGGCAAAGGTCCGTTTCGGTGGGCGCTTCTCTCGGGAAAAGCGGAGGAACTTCGCATCATTGACGATGAGCTTCTCAAAACTTTTCCGCACGACGAAATGCTCCATCGCTGGATCAAAAAAGCGCAGGAAAAAGTTCCGATCATCGGATTACCGACCCGCGTCTGTTGGCTCGGATACGGCGACCGTGCAAAATTCGGACACGTGCTGAATGACCTTGTACGAAGCGGAAAAGTTTCCGCACCGATAGTTATCGGCAGAGATCATCTTGATTGCGGTTCTGTCGCAAGCCCCGACCGCGAGACTGAAGGAATGTTGGACGGCTCGGACGCGGTGTCCGATTGGCCGCTTCTCAATTTCGCACTGAATGGAATTTGCGGAGCATCATGGGTATCGTTCCACAACGGCGGAGGCGTCGGCATCGGGAATTCCCAGCACGCCGGAATGGTCATCGTCGCGGACGGAACCACCCTTCGCGATAGACGCATTGAGCGAGTCCTTACGGTTGACCCGGGAATGGGTGTCGTGAGACACGTTGACTCGGGCGAAGATATCGCTCGCCAAACAGCAAAAGACAAACATATTCTTATCCCGGGGGTTACATGCTGATTATTCGCGGAATACAAGAACTCGCCACCTGCGGGCCGAAAGGAATCGTTCAAAATACGACGATCGCAATCGACAATGGATTGTTTGTTGATCTGCCAAAACGTGTTTCAAAAAAAGATACGATCATTGAAGCGGGTGACTTTATCGCCCTTCCCGGATTCGTGGACTGTCATACCCATACGGTGTTTGCCGGTTCGCGTGCGAAGGAATACGAAAAGAAGATCAGCGGCGCGAGCTATGCCGATGTTCAAAAAGCGGGCGGAGGAATACACTCCACAGTAAAAGCAACAAGAAAGGCCGACAGAAGCGCTCTCTATAAAAAGGCTTGCTGTGCTTTATACGAAATGTTCTCTCACGGAACAACAACGGTGGAAATAAAAAGCGGGTATGGGCTTACAACGGAAGAAGAAATAAAAATTCTCTCCGTCATAAAAATGCTCGCTTCAAACGTCCGTCAGGATATTATTCCCACCTTTCTCGGCGCGCACACGATTCCGAAAGAATATTCGGAAAATCGGAGCGAGTATCTGGAAACAATTATTCACGAAATGCTTCCCCGTATGTATCGGGAAAAAATGGCCGACGGAGTAGACATATTCTGCGACCCACTCGGATTTACCGCGGAAGAAACAAATAAAATACTCGCGTTCGCGACAAGCCTTGGTTTCAAAATCCATGTCCACGGCGAACAAACCGCGCATGGGGGTGGAGCAAAGCTCTCGGCGAAATACAAAGCGCTTTCTCTTGATCATGGCGACTTTTTGAACGACGAGGATATCTCAGCACTCAAAGACGCCGGAACGACCGTGGTTCTTTTACCGGGAACAATCCTCCACCTTATGGAATGGAACAAGGTAGACTACCCCGCCCTTTTAAAGAAAGTGAAAAGGGCCGGAGTCCCAGTCGCCCTTGCAACAGACTATAATCCTGGAAGTTCACCGATTGTGTCTATGAAACTCATTATGGATCTCGCAATCCGTTTCTTCAAAATGAGTTATGAAGACGCACTTCTCGGAGCCACAATAAACTCGGCCCGAGCGCTCGGGCTTGAGAAAAAACTTGGCAGTATAGAAATTGAAAAACAAGCCGACATACTCTTGATTCGAGCAGACTCGGTCGACGATTACTTACATCACATCGGCGACAGAAAGATCGAGATGGTCATTAAAAAAGGCCAAATCTTTCAAAACCCGTAAAACAAAACTCATCCCGCATTCGCGAAAGCGTTTGCGGGGTTTTTATATAATTGCAAATCTTTTGCGTTTATGATATTCTTTATTTTAATGAAAAAAGCAGAGGATTCTCTTCGCGAACACGGCTCAAAGGCTACCCCGGGGCGGATAGCCATACTTTCTGTGCTTCAGAAAAACAGAAAGCCGATGAGTGTGGCGGACATCATCTCCTCCCTTCCCCAAAAGCTCAACCAAACAACCGTTTATCGAGCACTTGAAACACTCACCCAAAACGGGGCCATACAACGCGTTGATCTTGGGCATACGCATGCTCATTATGAAATAACAGAAGGAACCTCTCACCACCATCATATAACCTGTCTTAAATGCAACAAAATTAAAGACCTCGCTGTCTGCGCGTACAAAACCTTTGCAGAAAAAGCACTGAGAGAGGCTTCCGAATTTGCGGAGATAAAAAATCATTCGTTTGAAATTTTTGGTATTTGTAAAAATTGCGTAAAAAAATAAAAAAATGAGTAAAGTAAAAAAAATAATCGTTTTTGGAGTTCTCTTGATTGTTTTCCTTATCGTTCTTTCGGGAGGAAAAGGAAAGCCGGAAGAAACAAGTGGGAAATTAAAAGTTTCAGCAAGTTTTTACCCTCTTGCTTTCTTTGCCGAAGAAATAGGAGGAGATAGAATTGATGTATTCACGATCACCCCGCCAGGGACAGAGCCACACGACTATGAACCGACAGCGCGAGACATTGCCCGGATAACAGACGGAAAAATACTTTTTCTAAATGGAAACGGCCTTGAGGTATGGCGCGATGATATTACAAAAAACCTGAGCCCAAAAGACACTTCTCTTGTTGTGGTTGGGGAAAAAATTACTCTTTTGAAAGAGGAAGGAAAAGAAGCAGAATATGCAAAAGATCCGCATGTCTGGCTTTCTCCCGTGCTTGCAAAGCAAATGATTGATAAAATAGTATTAGCGCTCGAACAAGCCGACCCGAAGAACGCTTCTTATTATGCTTCAAATGCGACAAGTCTTCGCTCAAGACTCGACAGCCTTAATGAAGAATTCAAAAAAGGGCTTTCAAACTGTGCGAAAAAAGATTTCATTACCTCTCATATGGCCTTTGGTTCCCTTGCTCGGGAATACGGTTTAAAACAAATGCCGATTGCCGGTATTTCCCCCGAAGAAGAACCCTCATCGAAAGACATCGCGATTCTTGTAGAATTTGCAAAAAAGAACAACGTCAAATATATCTTTTTTGAAAGTCTCGTCAGTCCGAAACTCTCCGAAATGCTCGCGAATGAAGTTGGAGCAAAAACACTGGTCTTGAATCCCCTCGAAGGGCTAACCCAAAAAGAAACAATCGAAGGAAAAGATTATTTTTCCGAAATGTATCAAAATCTCATTAATTTACAAACAGCACTAGAATGTACAACAAACTAGACCACTCAAAAAACGTCGTCGAAGCAAACCGCATCTCCCTCACTCTCGACGGCGACCCTATTTTAGAGAATATCTCTCTTGAGATTCATCAAGGGGATTACCTCGGAGTTGTCGGGCCAAACGGAGCAGGAAAGACAACCTTGCTTAAAGTAATGCTCGGCTTAATTTCTCCTTCGGGGGGAGAAGTAAGACTTTTCGGAAAAGAACTTTCAAAATTCAAAGAATGGGAGCGTGTTGGTTATGTTCCGCAAAAAGCAACAAGTTTTGATCCAAATTTTCCCGTAACCGTTGAAGAAGTTGTTATGATGGGGCGCTACGGAAAGCGCGGACTTATAAAAAGAATTACTGCGGAAGATAAAAAGATAGCCGAAACGGCCATCGGACATGTTGGTCTTACGGATATGAAAAAACGCCTCGTAGGAGAATTATCTGGAGGCCAACAGCAACGGGTATTTATTGCACGGGCTCTTGCGGGAGAACCAGATATTATTTTTCTCGATGAACCCGTCACTGGACTCGACACAAAAACACAAGAAGAACTCTATGCTCTTCTTAAAAAACTCAATGTCGAACTCGGACTCACCCTTGTCTTGGTTTCTCACGATGTGGAAAGATTACTCAAAGAAGTAATGCATATCGCCTGTATCAACAAATCTCTAACCTGTCACCAGTCTCCCGAAGATTTTATGAAAGAAACAGAATTAAAAGCCCCAGAAAATTCCGGAGTAAAAATAATAGGATATCACAAATAATATGGAACTTTCAATCTTTCAATACAGTTTTATCGTCAGGGGTCTTGAGGCGGGAATCATTGTTGCGACAATCGCTCCCCTTATTGGGATATTTCTCGTTCTTCGCAGATATTCTCTCATTGCAGATACTCTGGCGCACGTTTCCCTTGCCGGTGTTGCCCTCGGACTTCTCGCTGGATGGAATCCGATATACACAGCAATCGGAGTCACGGCTCTTTCTTCCGTAGGAATAGAAAACCTGAGAAATTCAAAAAAAGTATACGGAGAATCGGCCCTTGCCCTCTTTCTTTCCGGGAGCCTTGCTGTCGCGGTCATTCTTCTCAGCCTCGCAAAAGGTTTTAATACGAGTCTTTTCAGCTATCTTTTCGGAAGCATTGTTACCGTAACGATAAAAGATATACAAATGATTCTTGCTGTTTCTGTTTTTGTGGCTTTTGTTATCGCTCTTTTTTACAAAGAGCTCATCTACATTTCTTTTGACGAAGAATCAGCAAAAGTGAGCGGTCTACCGACGCGATTTATTAATATCATTTTGATTCTCCTCGCATCTCTTGTTGTTTCTATTTCCATCCCTGTTGTCGGCGTTCTTCTCATCTCAGCCCTTATCGTCATTCCGGTCGTTACCGCGCTCCAGCTTCGGCAAAATTTCGGATGGACGATTCTCTACGCAGAGCTTATTTCAATCTTTTCCGTCGTTTCCGGAATAATTTCTTCTTTCTACCTCAACATTTCCGCAGGAGGAACAATTGTTCTTATAATGCTTCTCTTTTTTGGAATAACCTTCGGGTACCGCCAACTCAGCGAGAAAAAATAGATTATGGACGGAACTCTACGGTGTTCAAAATATGCTTTCGGACCGAACAGGCTTCATTACTGCGGACCGGATCAAAATAAAGAAATCTTCTCCTATATTGAAGAAGAAAAGAGCGACCGCGGATTGGTCGCCCTTTTGTCCCAATTCGAAACAATGTACCCATATCTTCGGCACATTGCGGAAGCAAACGAAATCAAAAACCCGCTCGATGACCGCGTCGTGGAAGCATATTGGCTCGGAAACGTTCTCCTTGAAAAGATCCCAAAACAAAAATTCTATACACACCTTTTGGATTCCCTACACCTCAAGGATAAATTTGGATTAAAAACTTTTAACTTTATCACAAATAAACTCGACACCGGAGCCCTTCCCCACCACTCATTTCACGTTCTCGATATTTGGAAAAGAGGCGGGTACTCCGACCGGGAACATACAGTGGAGAGTATGGGCGAATGTATCGTCACTTGGGGAAAAATAGTTTCCGTTTCCGGCCCTTTCATTATTGCGGAAACTGAACCGCTCATATATAAAGACAAAAAACTCTCTCTCGGCCCATCGGTTCAAAAAAAATTCACTCGGCAACTTGAATCGGATTACGATATAGAACAATTAAAACAAGGAGACCTTGTTTCTATACACTGGGGTGTTATTTGCGAAAAAATCACCCCGGAACAATTCCGAAATCTGAAAAAATACACCCTTCGCCACATCTCGCTCGCGAATGAAACGATATAGAAAACCACCCCAAAAGGGGTGGTTTGACGTTAGTTCTCTAAAGGAGTGACCGGAACAGTCTTAAAACCACAAATGAGAGACGTCGTCCCCTTCTTCTTTGTCGGCTGTAAAATCTACAGCCGGGGAGGCGGTTACCACGGAAAGCTTTTCAGACTTTTCTTCCGGGGTAATGACGGTTTCTTCCATCGCGATTTTAATCTGTTCGTCGTAATGTTGCATTAAACAGTCTCCTTTTAAGGAATTGGAACAGGTTGCCAAAATTTGGCACCAACGAAGACAATACACTACGTTTTATAATCCGTCAATAGACCTCAGGAGACCTTGGTATGATACGATAAAGACATGAAAAATATCTATGTTTTTGGAAACCCCGACCTCGAAATGGATTCCCTCCCCATCCGCCTTATACCCAAACTTCAAAAAGAATTCCCGAATATTCATTTTGAGATTCTTGAGCCGAATGAGGACTGGAATATCTCCGAAAACATTGTTGTCATAGATACGGTTGTCGGAATAAAAGAAACAACAATATTTGAGGGCCTGAAACATTTTATAGACGCACCAAAACTCACCTGTCACGACTTCGATGCATATTGGAATCTCCGATATCTCCAAAAACTCGGAAAACTCAAAGAGATAACAATTCTGGGAATACCGCCATTAATGTCGCCAAAAGAGGCTTTTGAAAATTTGACAAAAATGATACAAAAAGTTACTCTGAGCAAAGAATCAGCAACCGAAACGAAGGCTTGAGAAATGAAAAAGAAGCAATCCGCCCTCTGGTTAAAGCTCATTTCTAACACGAATGAAGAATGGAAACTTCCGGAATACTGGGCTCAATATGATGTATGGACTAAAAAAGAAGAAAATATTTCCAAATATTCTTGGTGCAACCCCCTCAGCCGTTCATAGGAGTAAGTAATGATTAAAGATCTCTTCGAATATATCTACCCGACAAAAGAGTACGACCACCCCATTCCGGGACTGGGGCGATACCTTCTGGAATATGCGCAAGGAACAGCGATGACTCTTCTTCTCTTCTCTTCGCTATTTTTCTATGGCTCATTCCAGTTGTGGTATTACTCCCTCAACATCGCGTCTTTCGGTGCTGGACTTATCGGGTTTCTTTGTCTTCTCTCAAACATTTCCGGGAATTACCTGTACAAGATAAACAGAAGAACTAAATAGTAAAACCCCGCCAAAAGGCGGGGTTTTTTATAGACCTAAGAACTGAATGGCCACTCCGCAGAGCATTATGGAGAATCCGGCAACTGCTTCCGCATGCCGTTCCAAAAAACTAAACCGAGCAAAACGAAAACCGTATGTTCCGAGCAAAACGACGACAAGCATCGTACTGATGGTCGCAAGGCTAAATGCCCCCGTAACCAAAAGCATTCCCGATATACTCGCCTGCGCCGCGGGATACATAATGAGCGGAATCAAAACCTCGCACGGTCCAAAAACAAAAATTATGAAGAGCACCCATGGAGTCAAAACCTTTTCGCGGGCCTCATGAAGATGCGCGTGTTCTTCCCGGTGGATATGAAGGTGTTCGTGGATGTCCCCATCTCCATGAAAATGATAATGAGCGTGGGGACGATTCTTTAGAGATTTTCGCAAACCCCAAATAAAGTATGCCAAGCCGAAACCTAAAAGCATCCATCCGGCAATATTCCCGCGAAGCCCTTCTATAAATTCAAGTTTTGAGAGAGCAACACCAAAGACAATTCCCACCAGCCCGAGAGCAATAGAACTCCCGATGTGCCCAAGACCGCAAAGAAACGTTATCCAGGCTGTCCGGAGAAGAGACCAGTGTTTCGCTTTTGCTATCACGATAAAAGGCAGGTAATGATCCGGCCCAAAAAGCGTATGAGTAAAGCCGAGCGTTAGAGCGGTAATAACCAACAAAGCAAGTTCCGGTGTCATCATATTAAAATATCCTGAGGTAAAATAATAATTTCTTAAAACATCCTAACAAAATGTAGCTTCGAGTCAAGATAAATGAAAATCTGAAATTGAAAATTAAAAAGCCCGACAGGCAACGTACCTGTCAGACTTTTTAATTTTTATCTGTGGTTTTCAGCTTTTCAATTTCAGATTTTCGTTTTTTAAATCCAATTTACCTTGAGGAAGTGTGATGCGCACGACATACATGGGTCATATGCGCGGATAAGTTTTTCAATTTCATTCGGAATCTTATCTTCGGTCATCCCTTGTGCGAGCAAACCCTCCACGAGACGTCCGACATCTTCTTCTATGTTTATCTGATTTTGACCCGTCGGAACGATTACCTCCCCCTCTTTCACAATTCCGTCAGCTCCCAAGACCACTTTATGATAAAGAGTTCCTCGAGGAGCCTCCACCACGCCAATGCCGACAGCATCGCGAGCGGGCATTTTTACGAGAGGCTCAGGGGCAAACGTATTGTTTTTTAAAATATCAATTGACTCATCGATAGAGTGAAGATTTTCGATTGCTTGAGCGAGATTATTGTGAAAAATGTCTGTAGACGGAAAAAGAGCCAGAGCTTCTTTTGCTGATTCTTTTGTCTTTGGATGAAGTTTGTCTTGTGCAATATTTATGCGAGCGAGAGACCCGACTAAATATGATTCCCCCGTATATTTGTACGCACTTGCTTGAGAATACGGCAAAACGACATGCTCGAGATGGTTGCGATAATCTTTTTCTTCAAAAACTTCGCCCTTGCTTGTGCGGATATCTCCGCTGATATATCCGTAGGATCCTTTCGGCACAAGCGCCATATAATTTGTCTTTCGGTCAAAGTGAAACGGCGCGTTTTTAAATACTTCAATAAGACGAAGAGCTGCCGGGCGAACAGCCTCGAGTTTTGCAATCGCTTCATCTATCCCCTCCTTGCTCGGAAAATGCAGATATCCTCCGATAACGGGGTACATTGCATGAACAGATCTCCCTGCGATAAGGTTTTGGAGGAAGTTTCCCGCCGCCTTCATATCAAAACCATCGTGGAGCATTTGGTGCTGAAGAGGATCATTTTCATCAAACGAAAGAAAGGCGTCTTTCGCGAAGATATCGGGCATTGCAAACAAATAGAGGTGAAGGGAGTGATCCCGAATCATGAGCCCGTGCATAGTAAGAGCGCGAAGAGTCTCTGTTTGAGGTGTTGGTACGACGCCAAGGGCGTCTTCGCACGCTTCAATCGCAGCCATAATATGCGCATTTGAGCAGGTACCGCAGATACGCGCGAGGTGTGCCGGAATTGCTCCGACCGGCTTCCCCTTCATCGCTTCGGTGAAAAATCTTTTGTATTCGTCTATCGCGAATTTTACCTCTGTGACTTTTCCATCCTCTGCGTGAATGTTTATAGAAGCAGCTCCTTCAACCTTTGTCAGCTCAGTCATTGATAAGTCAATTTTGTGCATATAGTTTTAGAATGTAGAAAGTAGAATGTAGAAAGTAGATTATAAGATGTCTATCATTTTTACATTCCTACTTTCTACTCTCTACTTTCTAAGTTACTGTTAATAAATTTGTTTAACATTTTCATCACTTCTTCAAGAAGCGCGTCTGTTTTTGAATAGTCTAAATTATGTCCAAAATGGAGCTTCTTCACAATTTCTATTTGCGTTTCCAGCTCCGCCCCGGAACCAAAAGCTATGTGCAAAAATTGGGCAAAATCTTTTTTTGTTTTTCTACGGCTCCCTTCGGCGATATTGGATGGAATAGAAACAGCACTTCTCTGTATTTGTGATGACAGCCCGTAAATTTCATTTTTAGGAAATTGCGCTGTTAATTCATAGACAGAAACCACCAATTCGATTGACCTTTGCCACACTATTAATTTTTTATAAACATGCTGCATATATTTCTAGAATGTAGAAAGTAGAGGATAGAGAGTAGATTATAGTTGTCTGTCGTTTCTACATTCTACATTCTACTCTCTACTTTCTCAGTTCCGCCACTAATCCATTGACCGCCTCCAAGAATTTCGTGGGGTCCATCGGACACCCCGGAATCTGGCCGTCTATCGCCACGACATCGGAAACTTTGAGAACGTTCGGGAGTGCACCGAAACGTGTTACCAAAAAATCAATCGACTGCTTTTGCTCCTCGGTAAAATTATTTCGATTCGCGGAAGGAAGTCCTGTACAGGCACACGCGCCGATGGCGATAAGTTTTTTGGAACGCGAACGAATGTCTTTCAACTTTGCTTCATGCTCCGGACTCGCAATCGCACCCTCAATAAAGGAGATATCAAAACCGTCTTCCATAGTATTATGAGACTGAAGGACGCGAGCGTGCTTGAAATCAAAAAGCTTTTTCCACTCTTCCCAGTGATCATTCATTACCTCGGTCATAACAACCGTATTGTCTTCACAACACGAGAAGGTAAACCACCCTATCTTTAATTTTTCTTGATTTTCCATATTTATCCTTCTTTATTTATATCTAAAGCATATTGTTTTACCGAAAGCGCTTCAATCTTTTTATTTAACTCTTCTTCCTTATTTCTCAAATCATTTATTGCGTCTTCCACCCCGCGAAGGTTTCCTTCTGCTTCTTTCATTCTATCTTCAACTCCCCATCTCGAAGATTCAATTTCGTGACGTTTTTTGTCGAGATCAAACCACTCTTCTTCTTTCAATACTTCTTCTTCTCTTGTTTTTGATATGGAAACGCTTTCTTTCACCTCTTCTTCTATGTGTTCAATATTTTCTTCTTTTTCGCTTACATTTGAGAGTTCCGCGGTAACCGTTTTTTTGATTTCTCTTAAGCCTTCGAGTTTCTTTTCCATTTCTATACGCAGGGAGATAATCGATTTGAGCTCAGCCTCCGCATGATCCCTTTCTTCCGTAAACTCTATCTTTTCAAGCGCTTTTCCAAGAATCCTTTCTTGGTTCATCAAGGAATGCAACCGCTCTCGCATTTCTTCATTTTGAATTCTCGTTGTCTCTATTTTACTTTCGAGTTCTTGTTTTTTGTGTTCAATAACACTCCTCTCCTCCATATGCCCAAAGCGTTCCTTTTCATATTTCCTTCGCGTCTCCACATCTTCGGTTGAATGCTCGTTCTCTTCCGCTACGGCGATAATCCCGGTAAGTCTTCTTTCTTCCAAAACAAGAGGAGCGAGCTCTTCTTCAAACACTTTGAGGTTCGACACCTCGGTATCAAGTGTTTCCGAGAGTTTTACTCTATTTTCTTTTAGCGCAAAAAATTCCGCCCGTAAGCGGTCTCTTTCACCAGTACCCCCTTCTTCCAGAAGAATTGGGGTGCTGTCATTAGGAGGGTCGCCCCCCAAAACATCATTGTTTTCATTCTCGTCGGTGTTCATTGTTTAAATTATACACGCATTCACTCCCGAGACAAACTAAAGATTTTCTTTACTGGGAAGAGGTATAAGATCTTGAATAAGGTCAAGTTTTTTTGCGAATCTTTCAGAGTCTATCCCAAAAAGACCAGCTCCGCCTTGAGAAAGGGGGCTTTTAAGATTAAAAGAGAATCCTGAACGATCGATTTTTGCACTTAAATAGGAAGACACGGCCTCACAAAAAGAGTCATTTTGCGCCGAAGTCATTTTTTTCCAAAGTGGGCCTAAAATCCATTCAGAAATCCGTAAAAGAGACTCATAAGAAAGCTTTTTTTCGTCCGGGAGCAGAGAAATATTGGAACGAAGTTCAAAAAGTTTTCCAATTTTGATAAGAATATTTGTCGCTTCATCAAGAGAAAGGCCCATCCCCCCCTCCAAAACAGGTTGACTCAAGACAAAAAGTGCATTTTTCCGCAACAATTTACCGGTAATAACCTCTGAAAGAATGTGGTGTAGTCTTTTTCGAAGAACAGGTTCTTTTTCTTTTGAAAACGAAGAAACATATTTTTCTACAATAGAAAGTTTCTCTTCATCCTCAAAACTTATTTCCCCCTTTCTCTCTGCGTCAAAGGGTGAAGTCCCAAATTCATTCGGTTTTTTTGAGAGAGAGGTTCTTCCTCCCTCAGTCTCCTCTGTCGTCGGAGCGGCGAGAAATTCCTGAGTACCCCTTTGTATGTCTATTTTTACAAGCTTTCCGTCTTTAAGCCAGACAACCCTATCTGCATAATGCAAAAATGTCGGATCGTGAGTAACCATAAGAATGGTTTTCTTATCTTGGGCGCGAAGAGCGAGAAGCTGTTTTAGAACAATTTCAGTAGAAGCCGAGTCTAGATTTCCGGTAGGTTCATCGGCAAAAATAATATCGGGATTTGTAACGAGCGCGCGAGCGATGGCGACACGCTGTTGCTGACCTCCCGAAAGTTCAGCCGGATATCTTTTTGCAAGGTGAGCAACACCGAAACGCTCAAGAAGAGCCATTGCGCGTTCGGGTCTTTGGCTTTCAGGAATCCCCATAGCAAGCAAAGGCAGAGTTACATTAGAAAGAACATTAAGCGTACCAATCAGGTTGTATGCTTGAAAAATCATTCCGATGTCGTGGCGGTGGATCTTCAAAAGTCCGTTACTGTCCATATGCGTAACGTCTTTTCCGTTTACCCATGCTTCCCCACCGGAAATATGGCGTTCAATTCCCGAGAGCATATAAAGGAGAGTTGATTTCCCGCATCCGGAAGGGCCGAAGACAATAACAAATTCCCCCGGCATTGCATAAAAACTTACCCCTTTAAGAGCGGAAAACTCTTTTGGGGTTCCCTTGTCGTAAGTAATCGTTAAATTTTCTGTTCCAAATATTCCCTGCATATTATTTATACTTAACGGCATTAATCGGATCCATTTTTGCGGCTCTTTGTGCGGGGACTATTCCGGTAAAAATTCCGATAACGAAGGAGGCAAAACCAACGCTCGTTACAAACCAAACAGGGTAATAAAAGAGGGAGACCGCCTGCCCGCCAAGGTTTCTTGCAAGAAAATTTATCCCAAAATTAAACACCTGTGAAAAGACAAAACCCATAAGAATTCCACTGAGCCCACCCAAACCGCCAATAATAGCCGCCTCAAGAAGAAAAAGTTTTCGGACGTCCATATCTGCCACACCGAGGACTTTCATAACTCCGATTTCCTGAGTTCGTTCGAGGAGTGAGACAGTGAGTGTGTTTACCATTCCGATTGTTGCGACAATGAGAGACGCAGTACCAAAGAGGGCGAGAAGTATTTCCAATATTGCAAAAACTTTCGTTGCCTGATCAATAGTGTCGGTAATAGAGCTTGTTACCAGCCCCATACCGGAAATGGAATCACGAAGGGCGGGAATATCATCTTCGCTTTTGACGAGTATTTTGAGAGAACTATACTGGGAAACAAATCCGGATATAACCTCAGGGGAAAGATAAATGTTTGTGTTTGATTCGTCATTATCAATACCGACAACTTTAAACGATCCGAGGTCTTTTGTTTCTTTTTTGACAACGTCATCGATGGTTGTTTCTTTGTAGGCGATAATTTTGAAGGGTTCGGAAAAATCAGCAAGAGTTTTTTTATCCATCGTCTGAAGAAAACTTCCCGATATAACAACGGCTTTCTCTCCTTCTTTAAACGGGCGTCCTTCTTTGAGGTTACTTCCAAACAATTCAAAATATTTCTGCCCCGCTCCGCGAATCTCCACCTCGGCGGCCCTCGCCCCGCTTTCAATCTGCCCGTCTAAACCAAATATCGGTTCTATATATTCAATACCCGGAAGATCTGCTATCTTATTTTTTATCTCGTCATCCAAGGGGATTATTTCCGTATTCGGAGAAACGACGTCTACTGTCCGGAGGAGAACACCGGAGGCAAACTGATCAAGCAAAACTTTTTCAATTCCATATCCAAAAGAAACAAGGAAAAAGATGGTTGCAAAACTCACCCCGATGCCGAGAATTGTGAGCATCGTCATACCCAATTTAACGCGGAATGTGCGGACAGCAAGAGAAAAAAGATCAAGCGGTTTTATAAATTTCAAACGGCCATCAAGAGGAAGGGGTGAAGCAAAGGAAGAAGATAAAGAACCTACTTTTTCATTTGTTTTTTCTTGTTTAGCGTGGAATTCTTCAATCGCCGTTTTCTCGATGTGATGTTCCGTCACGGCCTCTTCCGAAAGAAGAGATAGCATTTCTGACTCGTCTGCTAAAAGCAAATCATTTATTTCATAGAGTTCTTCAAAAAGCTTTTCTTTTTCGGTGCGACAAAAATGCAATTTTTGATTTTCAAGCCATCTTTTCTTTTCAAAACCGCGACGGACAGATGTTTCTTTCGCCTCTTTTTCTTTCACTGAATATTCGCGTTCGGCAAGAAGAGCTGATCGTTCTTTAAAATGAACACGGGAAATATTCTTTTCCTGGAGAGATTTTTTTTCGAGTGTTTTTTTTATATTTTCCGCAAGCTCTTTTTTTCTCTCTTCAATGATCTTTACTCTTGGAGGTTTTTGGGGAATTTCAAGAATACCAGTACGCCGAAAAAATGAAAAAAGCGCACTTCTCCAATTTTTCTTTAATATCTCCATATGTTTTGAATTATATCACTTTGCGGTCATTCGGGCGACGAAGTGTCGTGGACAAAAAACACCCCAAATGTGGGGTGTTTTTTGCGTCACTTGTTTAAATTCCAAAATTCTTCGTCCATCCGAAGGTTGAGGAAAAATTACTCATAAGGACGTCAATGATAGATACTTTTTGTTGAGGAGTTTTGACGGTGTAATCTTTCGACATCGCCACGTTTTTTGAAGCATCAACAGAAACCACCCTGAAGCTGTACACGCTGTTTGGCCTCCAATTTGTGATAACGACCGTATGTTCCGAAGTCATATCTATTGTCTTCGCGGTTGAATCTCCGGGAGTTTCGCCTAGCTCCGTCCCCTCCTGATAAAGTACCTGGGAAGAAGACAGCTCATCGGTCGTCCAAAAGACGATTGCTTGTACTTTATTGTCTGATCCGGGGAATGTCGTAATCTCGGTCCTTACTCCCGTTATCACCGGCATAGCGGTGTCCTTCCCTGTCGTAAAGTTCGGCATCGCCCTTTTTGCTGTATTCCCATACGGGTCTGTGGAAAGAAGTTCGATGTCATACGTTGTTCCGGACTTCAAGTTTTCAAGAATAATAGAATGGGCAAGCTCGTAGTCGGACTTCCCAAAGGTCGCGGATGCTTTTTCGTCGGCTTTTCCATTCACTATTGGAGTGTATCGGATGGCACTGTTTGTGAGAACATTCGTATTCCACTTAAAAGCGGTACCCGTATCTCCCTGCTCGATTCTTGCGTCAGATATTTCAGGCAAAAGTACGCCAGTCGTAAAGGTAAAGTCTTTTGTTTTAAGGGGGACACCACCCTCGGAAGAAGATCGGATTTGGAAGTGATATTCAGTGGAAGGAAGAAGATTGTCCAAGGTTACGCTGTGTTCCGTTACATAGGTATCTATAATACCCGACTGCTGAGAATATGGATTTTCTTTTGTAGAATCATAGTCGGATCCTTTCGCATAAGCGACGACTGAATTTGCAGACTTATCTGTTTTCCAAGAAATTGTAGCGCTATTTGACTTCACTTTTATTTCAGGCGCTCCGGTAACAATAGGAGGTGGCACCGCTTGAGCAAGATCTCGAAGGGTGCTCACAAGAGGGGCGATGTCACTTTCAGAGAGATCGAGAGCAGTTCCCTCCTGATAGGTCTTGGTAAGGGTGAGGAACTTTTCCGTAACCGCGCGGAGCAATACTTTCGGATCCGTTGTTTCTCCTGTCGCGATACCAAGAACTTCGTTTTTGATGGTGTTCAGCTCAGAGAGAGTGTCGGTAAAGGCTTTGGTCTTATCGGCAAGTTCCGCTACCACCTTGTCGTACTCTTCTTTCGCGATGCCGACGATAACAGAACCGCCCCCTCCCCCACCCGGAGGACGAGTGGCGGATGCCACCCCTTCAGCTCTCGCTGTTTCAGTCACCGCAATAACCTCCGCTTCCCCATACTGTTTCTCTTTGGTAGTGAAATCAAATTCGGTGGAAGTTGCCGTGTTTCGGTCTTTGTCGGAAGAGATAACGCGATAGAAATATTTTGTGGAAGCGGTAAGAGAGGAGAGAACGATGGAGTGAGAGAGGTCGTAAGAAGAAGAGAGAGACGATGTCGCATATTCTCCGGAAGTTGTCGTCCACTCCACTTTAGAGTCTGCCGGCTCATTCGTTCTCCACGAAACGAGAGCTTGCGTGTCGGTATACTGAGGAACGTCTACGTTTGTAATGACGGGAGGAATGATGTCTCCGGTTGTGATGAGCATGTAGTATTGACGGATGCCGCTTATGACATTTCGGTCTTCAGAGAGATTGCTTCCGCCATCTTGAGAGGAGACGTAGAAGTAGTAGGTTTGTTGGGGGGCGAGGTCTGTCAGCGTGACGGAGTGAGTTTGGGTTGACTCATTCGCGTCTTTGGTGAGCTTGTTTGATTCATTCGGAAAAGTACCCGGTGCGTAGGTAACCACAGAAGATGAATTTTCTCCGACGGTGTTCCAAGTAATAGTCGCCGACGTATTGGTGATACTGGAGACGGTAACGTCGGTGATTTGCGGTCCCGGGGTGGTGTGGAAGGTGTTCGGCGTGGAAGAAGCGGAATTGTTCGCAAGGTCAACGGAGCCGACGATGTATTCATACGTAGTATCGGGAACAAGATCGTCAAGAATAATTTCATGAGAAAGACCTATTGTTTCTATGGATTGAGTAACGGTCTCGTTTTCCGAACAAGAAGAAAGGCAGTATGAAACGGCAGCACTTGCCGTTTCGTCGGTAAGCCAAGTGACGGAGGCAGACTGGGATTGAACGGCGACATTCACTTCGGTAATGGAAGGAGGAGTACCGTCGGTACCACCCTGCCCGGTCGGCATTTTGGAGACGATATCTCCGAAATATGAAGTATCGCCGTCGACGTCTTCGGCGTAGACTTTGTAGTAGTAAGTGGTGGAAGGGTCGAGGGGTGCGACATTCGTTCCGTCGACGACATAGTTTAAAGTACGGCTATCGATGGTCTGGAAGAGTGTGTAGTCGGTGCCGTTTATGGAACTATATACGCGATAATGAGCGAAACCATTGCCCGAGTTTGGTACGGGGTTCCACGAGACGAAGAGACGGTAGTCAACCGGGTCTGAAGTGGGATTAGAGAGATCTCTATACACCATTCTCTGTGGAGTTTGAGGAGTGGATACGGAGAGAATTTGTGTTTGGTTTCCGTAGATATCTTTAAATTGTGCATAGACAGTAGCGGGCATAGCGGAAACAGAGAGGGTAGTGCTTGCGTTGTATGAAACCCACTCGGAGGAAGAGAGAGAGGAGTTGGTGCCGACTTTCATAAGGAGCCCGGAATCATCGGTCACGTCGAGAGTAATTTGAGCTGGAGAGAAGTTTGCTTTCACTTTAACGGGGATTGCTCCGGGGGTGGGGTTTGCGACATCTAAGACGAATGCGGAGCTGGAGAGAGAAGCGGTGTTGTTGGCGGCTTCGGAGTCATTTACCGTTACTCGTATCTTTGCGGTTTGGGAAGAAATGCCGTTAATCGCGGACTTTGCATTCCATGTGACGGTGTATGAATTCCACGAAGAGGCGTCTACTGATTTTGTGGTTGTGGCATTGTCCGAGAGGTTGCTTGCTATCGGGTTCCATGTACTTCCATTGTCTAATGAGTACTCAAACGTGGGA
>Ga0172379_10003260_pt1 | contig 26295 bp, 32 predicted proteins | sample GrowelOW334metaG_FD_119756 | JGI IMG/M metagenome (GOLD analysis project Ga0172379, IMG submission 119756) | Groundwater microbial communities from an aquifer near a municipal landfill in Southern Ontario, Canada - Groundwater well OW334 metaG | ecosystem: Environmental > Aquatic > Deep...
CAACTTGATATAATTTAATTAACCCGTTAACGCGTTAACCCGTTAACTTGTTAACTGAATAATGAACAACTTCTTACTTTCCGTCATCGTTCCGGTTTTTAATGAGGAACAAAATATTGATCCGTTGATTAAACGCCTTACACTGATTTTAAAAAACTATTCATACGAAATTATTTTTGTCGACGATGGTTCAAAAGATAAAACTCCGTTGATTATCAAAAAACATATAACAAAGAATAGAAATATCAAATTAATTTCTTTTTACCGAAATTTTGGCCACCAAATGGCTCTTACTGCCGGTTACGAGATCGCCAAAGGCGACTGTGTGATTACAATAGATGCCGATCTTCAGGATCCTCCGGAAATCATTCCCCAAATGATTGAAAAATGGCAGAAAGGAGCAAAAATAGTCTATGCTAAAAGAAAAGAAAGGCAAGGCGATAATTTTTTTAAAAAAACTACGGCTACGATTTTTTATCAACTGATCAATTTCTTATCTGATAGCCCTATACCGCAGGAGGTTGGTGATTTTCGCCTACTCGATAGACAAGTTGTTATTTTTTTAAATAATCTTCAGGAAAGACCAAGTTTTTTGCGAGGCATAGTGTCTTGGGGTGGTTTCCCAACCGAGTTTGTATATTTTAAAAGGGAAAAAAGATTTTCTGGTAAGACCCATTATGGATTTTTTAAGATGTTAAATTTTGCTTTGGAAGGTATTACTTCTTTCTCTGTTAAACCGCTCCGAATGGCCACGTATTTTGGGTTTATGTCCGGAGTTCTAGGTTTTTTTGGAATATTATACGAGCTTATCAGAAAAGCCATTTCTCCCCAATCGTTTGTAATAGGTTGGGCAGGTCTTTTTACTGCGATTATGTTTCTTGGGGGAATTCAACTAATTACTATTGGAATCATTGGCGAATATATTGGTAAAATATATCAAGAAGTACAGAAAAGACCTAGATATATTGTTAAAGAAAAAATAAATTTATGAAAGGATTTGGGATTGTCTTAATCGCGATTGGAATTGCTCTTCTTATATTTGTTGTCTTTAATTTTATTAAGGAAAAAAATAAAATTGCTTCCCCGATTCCTGAAGATAAAGGAGTCAAGGTGATCTTCGTCACACCAAGTAAATAATACGAATACCGCGAATAAAGAAATGCGAATGATGCAAATCATCCGAATAAAACAAAATAAATTCGCATAATTCGTAGCATTTGCATAAAATTCGTAGATTCGTATTATATTTAATCTCCTAGCTTAAACTCAAACAGATTAGCTCCACCTTTTCCTAGAAATAATGTTTGAATTATAGTCAATATCAAAAACGCGCTGACAAACAAGATAAAACCAATGAGCGCAAATTTTAAGGTTCCCTGAGCTTTTTTGATTCTCTCCGCATTACCAAATGAAGTTAAATATCGGAAAGAACCAACCACAAACATAATAAACAGAACTACGATAATAAAAAACGAGGACATAAAAAGGATATTGCCAAAGACGATCTCCAAACATTTCAGGGTTGGAACACCATCAACCACACAATCACCCCAAGGATTAATCTTTCCGGGAACTTGAGCAGAAACGGTAAAAAGGGGCAAAAATAAATTAAGCACAGTTTAGAGAATTTTAATTAGTTCCTTCTTGAATCAAGCCAGGAAAAACAATCGGTTTTGATAAACCCAAACCTTGATTCGGCAGGAAAAAAATACTTTCAATTACAACCACAACAGCTAAAACTACGAATATCAAAATTAATCCGACCAATGCAGCTTGAATCTTTTCTCTGGCTTTATCAACATTTTCTTTGTTACCGCCAGAAGTTATCCAGGCCAAGGCACCCAACAACAAGTACAAAAGTGCTACCAACCCAGCTATAATAAAGAAAAATCTGAATATAAAAGTTAAAATATCGGTAATATTAGGAATCTTAAATCCTAGTTGTACTTTCGGATAAGTTGTATCCGGGGGTGAGGACTGAGCGTAAACTGCTAACATGAAGTTAAACATATGAAAAAAGTATAGAGAATCTTTTTTGGCTTGTCAATGCCTATTCGTCGTGAGAGCGAAACTGTAGCGCTTCGGCTACAAAAGAATCTTCTATTTTTGGTTCTCCATTTAAGTCCGCGATCGTCTGGCTGATTTTAATTGTTTTAAAATAACTTCGGGCGGATAGTGATAGTTTGGCAATTGCTTGTTTTAAAAGGTCGATCGCTTCCGGTGTCAGTTGACAAAAATTTTTTATCTGAGCCGAAGACATCTCTCCATTACTAAAAATTCTCAACCCCTTAAATCTTTTCTTTTGAATTTCCCGAGCTTTAACTACTCGACTTCTTACATCAAGACTTGATTCGCTCAAAATATTACTTGTCAACTTTTCTTCCGGCACTGAAGGAACATCGATATGTAGATCAATTCTATCCAAAAGTGGGCCTGATAGCCTTTTTCTATATTTTAAAATTGTCCCCGGCAAACAATGACAGGGCTTTTTTTCATGTCCTAAATATCCACATGGACAGGGGTTGGATGCTGCCAGTAATAGAAAACGCGAGGGAAAGATCAGGGTTCCTGAGGCACGTGAAATCGTAATAAATCCATCCTCCAAAGGTTGTCGAAGACTTTCAAGCGTCGTCCTTGGAAACTCGGGAATTTCATCGAGAAACAATACTCCCCGATGAGCTAATGATATTTCGCCAGGGGTGGGATTTGAGCCACCACCAACTAAACCGATACGGGATGTTGTGTGATGAGGACAACGAAATGGCCGACTGGCAATAAAATTTTGATTATGAAGTAGTCCTGCCACCGAATATATTTTTGTAACTTCAAGGATTTCTTTTTTTTCCATCGGGGGAAGTATTGATGGGAAAGCCCGTGATAAAAGTGTCTTTCCTGTCCCGGGCGGACCTTTAAGAATAATATTTTGAAATCCTGCCGCGGCGATTTCTAAAGCCCGCTTAGCCGTTTCCTGACCCTTAATATCTTCAAACAAATTGTCATATTTTTCCTCTTTAATTAAACTAATAAAATCCCTATGTGGAAAAGCGGAAATTAATTTCACTTCATTCAAATGCAAGATCAGATCCATCAAACAATCAACCGGATAAACTTCTATCCCATCAACCAAAATTACTTCAGTAATATTTTCTCGAGGTACAAAAATTTTTTTGATTTTTTTTGATTTTGCCAAAAGAGCAATTGATATTGCTCCGGGTACTCGACGGACATCACCTTTTAAAGATAACTCCCCTATGAATAAACTGTCTGTTAAAACTTCTTTTTTAATCATTTTGCCAGCTGACAAAATCCCGACCGCCATCGGCAGATCAAAGGCCGAGCCAACCTTAGGAATGTCGGCTGGAGCTAAATTGACAGTAATCCTTGTGTCAGGAATTTTGAATGATGCGTTGTTGATCGCAGCCCTAACCCTTTCCCTGGCTTCTCCCACCGCCTTATCTGGAAGCCCGACGATGGTAAAACCGGGAAAACCTTGTTTAGCGACGTCTACCTCAACTTCAATCAAAATTCCGTCTAGACCGATGACTGTACCTGAATAAATTTTGGCTAACATAATCTTCTTATTTAATTATTAATTTATTACGAGTTTAGAGAGTTTGGCGAGTTTGTTTTTTAACCCGCTAAATAAATAACTCGCTAAATAGAAAATAATAAATAATGTACATATTAGTCAACCGCTTATAACCTACAAAACTATATTATTAGACCGTTACATTAGGATATTTTTAACGATAGATACCTGCCATATAATTTACGTTTGACATTAAAATTAACCCGTACTAAGATAGATGGTCTATGGCTGTTGCTCACCTAGATAAGAATAATTTTGAAGCTGAAGTATTAAAAACCAAAGGGATTGTTTTGGTCGACTTTTATGCAACTTGGTGTGGTCCTTGTAAAATGACCAGTCCGATTATTGAGCAGTTGGCCGAAGAGATGAAAAACGTCAAATTTGTTAAGGTCGACGTTGATCAAAATCAAGAGCTGTCTTCTCAATATCAAGTCTTTTCTATTCCAACCTTTTTGGTTTTTAAAAACGGGCAAGTTGTTAATCAGTTTGTTGGTGCTCAAAGCAAGGATGGGTTCTTATCTGAAATAAATAAAGCCGTATAAAACTGGTTACTTAATTTTTAGTACTCGAATGACTCTTCCATGCACTACCTTCAGTCCGAGATGAGCTTGGGCAAGAATATATAAAGCAAATGTTGCCAACCAACGGATGGACGATGTGATCGGCGCTTTTTGTCCCACAATAATTTTTTCATCACTCAACGGCAGTTTGATATTTTTGTACCCCGAAAATTTTGAATGTGAGACCGCCTGTAATCCTAATTTCTTTAAATCCGGAGGTAATTCTATCGTTTCGGCTCTTGGAGAGACAAAAGGCCTGACTTCTTCTTCCACGTTGTCTTCGGCCGGTTCTTTTATTTCAAATTTTTCCGCCGCGATCGGCTCAGCCTCTTTAGGTAAACCAACCGTATTTTGTTTTTTTATTTTGTCCAATAAATAATCAATTGGAGTAAAGTTTTTGGTCATGATTTGATTATAATACACTTATGATCAATTGTTTTTTTGAAAATAACAATAAGGCCTCCCTTCGTCATATAACCGTTAATGCGATTGTTGTAAACAATAATAAAATTCTTCTTGGAAAAAGAGCATCTTTTAACGGTAAACCTATTTTAGAATCAGGAAAATGGGGCTTGCTCGGAGGTTTTTTTAATAGGGATGAGAATTTAACACAAGCAGTTGTTCGTGAAGTAATGGAAGAAAGTGGTTGGGAAATAAATAATTTAAAATTATTTCGAATTAATGACAGTCCCCGCCGTCCTCATGAAGATCGACAAAATGTCGACATATTATTTATTGCCAACGCTGTCAAACAAACAGGGGTTTCAGATGAAGAGGTTTCTCACCTGCAATGGTTTCCTATTGAAAAATTACCCAAAAAAGAAGAAACTGCTTTTGATCATGCGAATAGCATTGAGTTATACAAAAAATATTTGAAAGAAAACTTCCCTCTACCGATTTTAGGTTAGTCTAGCCGACCGATGTACAACCGCGGCGGTTATGCATGGCTCGGCAATTTCTGTTTTTTGAAGACGAAGTTCGACAATAATCTATATCCATAGAAAAATGAGAAAGAATAAAACAGGTCAGAGATTAGGGTGTTTCGGAAAAAGGGAATCCCAAAAGCGTAAGATTGCATTAGACCGGCAAAATTCTTTTGATACATCGTTCCGGTTGCCCAAACTCCAAAATTAGTTATTAAAAAAAATAAAACTGAAGAAACTAAGCTGGCTTTTAATATTGATTGCCACTTGCCATTTTTTATTAGTCCCCCAATTAAAGCAATGATCACAAAACTTGCATAAACATAAGGAATTGTTTTATGAAATCCTAAAAATATATCGGAAATAAACATGGCTGACAATGGAATTAATATGGCAATTTTATTTTTAAAATTAGATCCGGAAAAAAGAGCTAACCCCCCGATCGGAGCAAAATTTGGTGCGTGGGGAATTAGTCGGGCAACAACCGCCAACAAAACTATTGCCGTGTAAGAAATTAATTTTTGAATTTTAGTTTTTGTCATTTGGATTTTTATTTGAATTTAGCTGATTATAGAACAACTTCATTATTTTTTCCATACTTCCGAGCCAGATCAAAAAATAGGTCGGATAGTCTATTGAGGTATTTAATTATTTGTAATTCGTCATTCCTAATTTGTTTTGAATTAAAGTAATCGATATTTCTCCGTTCCGCTTTTCGACAAAGAACTCGAAGAATTTGAAATAAGGAAGAGATCTCACTGCCTCCGGGGATAATAAATTTATTTAATTTAGGAAGTTTTTTTTCAATTTTATCAATGGCTTTTTCAAAAAATAAAACTTTGTTTTCAAGATTTGTCAGATCAACTTTTGCTCCCGATAAAAAACTCATTATCTGATACAGATCTCTTTGAATTTCTATCAAAAAAGCGGACTCATCTTTATTTTTTAATTTAACGACCACTAGACCAATATGGGAAGTTAGTTCGTCGATCGACCCGTAAGTTTCAATTTGACAATCGGCTTTGGAAATTCTTTTTCCACCATACAAGCACGTAGTTCCGGAGTCACCTGCTCGAGTATAAATAGGCATATTAGCATTCGCTATATCCACATCCATAGCACTTCTTACATCCTTCTTCATGAACCAAGGTCGCCTCTCCACAACTAGAACAAATATCAAAAGAGGTGGATTTCTCAACAGCCATAAGTGGTTGGATCAACGACGGTTGAGTGGTCGCGGTAACTAATTTAGGGACTTCCTCTTTTGTTTCATGATTGCTGGCTCCATTTGATTTTTTTGTCTCTCCATTAAAATCATAGTGCATCGATAATACCTTGGCGACCGCGTCGGGAAGACTTCTAATCCTATCTTTTCCAAATCCCATACTTCTTGCGCCTCCTATTCCTGACAGTTGATTAATTATCTCCTGGACTCTTTGTTCAACCGATAGATGAGATGAGAATCTTAAAGCGACGGATATCATTCTTCCTAAACCTTCCGCCATCGCATAGATATCGGTTCCCGCCTTGCCCACTGTGATAAACATTTCCAAAGGCTCAGGAGGATTGCCACCGTTAGTATTTAAGGTAATAAATGCTATCCCAACCGGTGTTTGGATCCTATACGTTGATCCATGGACAACCATAGGACGTGGTTTGACCGTATAGTTTGGACGACTTAATTCTTTTGTTTCTTCCGCTTTTGCTATACTCGGGTCTGGTTTACGTTCTAGAACACCAGGACGAGATCCATCCCTCATATAAGCAATTCCTTTGCATCCTAATTTGTAAGCCAAATTATAAAGTCTTTTAACATCATCAACCGTATGGGAGTTTGGAGCGTTGACCGTTTTTGAAATTGACGCATCGACATACTTCTGGATCATTCCCTGAACTTTAACATGATCTTCCGGAGTCAATTCATTGGCGGAAACAAACCATTCGGGTTTTTTCATTTTTCCTTCCTTGACTTCTTTTTCATGTTTTTTATACCAAGCGTCATAAAGATCATGGCGAATAATATGGGTTCCTATCCTGTCTTTTCTTATAAATTCAAACTCATAAACCGGTTCGATCCCGCTGGTTGTCCCGGCCATCAAAGAAGTTGACCCGGTTGGAGCCTGCATCAAAAGCAATGAATTTCTTATGCCATTTTTTTTAATCGATCTTTTGACATCGTCGGTCAATTCACTAATAAATTTCCCTTCCAAATATAGTTTGCGGTCAAATTTGGCAAAACTACCTTTTTCACGGGCAAACTCTGATGAGGCCTGATAAGCTTCGTCCCTAATCAACTTATATACTTTATCGATAAATTCAAGTGACTCGTCTGAACCATAGCGTAAATGCAGTTTAATTAAAACGTCGCCCAATCCCATTGTTCCAAGCCCTATCCTTCTTTCTCCCTCAAGTTGGGTTTTGCGGATTCCTTCAAAAACATATGGGTCCATGTCAACGACATTATCTTGAAAACGAACTGCGGTTCTCACAATACTTTTCAAGGAATTAAAATCAAATTTGCCTTTTTCATCAATATCTTTTCCTTTAACAAGAGCTGACAAATTTATCGATCCAAGATTACATACGCCCCATGGTGGCAAACCTTCTTCTCCACATGGATTTACACAAATAATTTTATTCCAATAATAGTTGTTATATAGTTTGTTATATCTCTCCATAAAAACAACTCCCGGTTCAGCTGATTTCCAAGCCGCAGTTGCCACCAAGTCCCAAAGTTTCCTGGCTTTAACGATTTTATGAACAATAACTTTCTTTCCTAATTTTTTCCAAGCTTCTAGATCCCCAGTCCATTTTTGGTCATATTCCGAATCCTTTGTATCGGGAAACACCAATGGCCAATCAGAATCTTTTTCAACCGCTTCCATAAAAGTATCAGAAATACAAAGAGAAAGATTGGCGCCATTTATTTTTGACAGGTCCTGTTTGACGGTGATAAATTCCTCTATGTCTGGATGCCAGTCCCAAAGCATAAGCATTAGGGCTCCACGACGAGTTCCGCCTTGCTGAATAATATCTCTTGTTGCTACTGAAAAAAGTTCCGCCCAATTTATTGGACCTGAAGAAAATCCATTAACTTTTTTGACTCTTTCGCCCCGAGGACGAAGTGAAGAAAGATTGATCCCAACCCCGCCACCGCGAGCCATAATTTCTACCATTTGGCGCAATGTCTCAAGTATCCCACCTCTTGAATCTTGTGGAGAAGGGATGACAAAACAGTTATAAAAAGAAACAGCAAAGCCAGTGCCAGCACCAGACAAAATCCTTCCCCCCGGAACGTATTTGAAATCCTTCAAAACCGAATAAAATTCTTTTTCCCATTTTTTTTGTTTTGATTTTTTTTCAACCAACGAAACCGCCTTAGCAATCCTATTCCACATCTCCTCAGGCCGTTTTTCCATCGACTTGCCTTCCTTACTTTTTAATGAATAACGATCTAAGAAAACCTTTTCTGAAATTCCTGTTAATTTCATATTATCTTTCCGATTTGATCGGATTAATTTTTTTTAACTCTTCCTCAAAATCATCTAGATCGACAAATCTTCTAAAGACTGAGGCAAATCTGATATAAGCCACTTTATCAATTTTTTTTAATCGTTTGGCTGCTAAATTACCAATTATTTTACTTTCTATTTCTGTTGTATCTTTTTCTTTCAGCTCTCTTTCAACTTCGTTAATTATTTTATCAATTTTTTCAGCGGTGACAACTGTTTTTTCGGTCGACTTCAAAAGACCTATCCTCAATTTTTCCCGATCAAATCTTTCCCTTGTCCCGTCTCTTTTGATCACCATCACCGGTAACTCTTCCAGCCTCTCATAGGTCGTAAACCGTTTATCACATTTTGGGCATGATCTTCTTCTTCTTATCGTTGTCCCATCTTCAGATACTCTGGTTTCAATTACTTCCGTGTCATGGTGTTGGCAAAAAATACAAAACATATAGTGCGATATTAAATTTAAAACACTACATGGCAGTTTTCAAGAGGTCGAAATATATCAAAACTATATCAATTTTTTTTATATAAACTTTTAGCCTCAACATATATAAATATCAAAATATTCCATTAAATTTGTGAACAATGTATACTAAATTTGCCATTATAGTAAGATAAAGATATGTTCCTTATTGATCTTCTTTTTCCTAAATTTTGTCTTGGTTGTGGGTATATAGGAGTCTATCTCTGTTCTTCCTGCTTAAAAAAATTGGAGCCAACTAAACAAGATATCTGTCTATATTGTAAAAAACCTTCTCTTTTCGGCCTAACTCACCCTGGTTGTTCAAAAACACTTGATGTTGATGGACTGATAGCTATATACCATTACAATCCAATATTAAAAAAAATTATTAAAAACATTAAGTATCGATTGGCTGTGCAAGTCTGGGAGGATTTTTGTCGAACCATTATTCCTGAAGCTATAGAGAAGTTAAATTTTTATAAAAAAATTTCTTTAGATCTTGTTATCCAACCTATCCCCTTATCAATAATAAAATATAACGAACGGGGCTTTAATCAGGCAAAAATCATTAGCGTGTTTTTTCAAAAGTTTCTTCCATTCCCTATTATCGACCTGTTAATTTGTAAAAAAGAAAGATCATCACAAGCACAAACAAAAAATAAAATCGGTCGATATTTGAACGTTCAAGATGCATTCGCGATTCAACCGAAAAGTAGGGGTTTGATTTATCAAGCCCCAAACATAATATTGATCGACGATGTTGTCACTTCCGGGTCAACCGTCAAAGAAGCTGCCAGGGTTTTAAAACTGGCGGGGGCAAAAAAGGTTTTTGTTTTAGCATTGGCAAAGGGATAAGGTTGAAGTGGCAGGCTTTATGCCTACCCTCAGATTTTATATCCGTCCTATATTTGTAAATTAATTCGTTATAATCAGGACATGAAACCTCAGAAAATTGAAATATCAGCTAAAACAATTATTTTTACCGTTTTATTTATTTTGTCCTTAGGTCTGTTGTGGCAAATTAGAGAGTTAATCTTCTCACTTTTTATTGCTTTTATTATTGCTGGAGCCCTAAAGCCAGGTGTAGCTTTTTTAGAAACGATTAGACTACCCCGAGCCATTGCTTCCTTTATTATTTATTTGTTATTTATCTTTATTATTTACAGTATATTTTCTGTAATAATTCCCCCGCTTTTATCAGAGATGATTTTTCTTTCAAAGAATTTACCAAAAATTACTGAGTCGATACTTCCCCATTTCGGAATCGCTTTTAACTTTGACCTCCTTACCCAAAACATACCAACTATTGCCAACCAAACATTGGGATTTGTTAAAGGGATCTTTTCAAATGTGGTTTTTGTTACCTCAACGTTATTCTTTGGGTTTTATTTTCTTTTAGAAAAAAATCTTGAGGATAAGCTTCTTTGTAATTTTTTCGAGGAGATAGAAATAAAAAAAATTGAAGTAGTAAGCAATCGGGCGCAAAAACGAATGAGCTCTTGGTTTTGGGGTGAGGTTATTCTTATGATAGTCGTTGGAACGATGACGTATGTTGGTCTAAATATTATTGGTATGAAATATGTGTTGGCTTTAGCTGTTTTAGCGGGACTTCTTGAAGTTATCCCAAGTCTTGGACCAATCACATCTTCCATCCCAGCCATTTTAATAGGGCTTTCCTATTCCCCTATTCTTGGGCTATATTGCGCCATCCTTTACATTGTTGTTCAACAACTAGAAAACAATCTTCTCGTCCCTTTGGTTATGAAAAAAGTCACTGGCTTACACCCGATCGTTACATTAGTCGCCATGGTGATTGGTGGAAAATTGGCTGGAATCATGGGGGTGTTGTTGGCAGTTCCATCAACTATGTTTATCGAAACGATTCTAATTGAGTCTCAAAAATTTTCTAAAAAATAATTCTTGCGGATAATCTACGTTAAATATGCGGGAATTATTTATTAATATACTATATATAAGAATATGAAAATAGCGATATTGGGGGGAGGAATTACCGGACTAACAGCTGCCTATTATCTGGCAAAAGATTGTCATCAGGTAACGGTTATTGAAAGAGAAAAAATATTAGGTGGATTAGCCTCTGGTTTTAAAGGAAATAATTGGAATTGGCATTTAGAACGAACCTATCACCATCTGTTTGCTTCCGACCTTGATATCCAAAACTTTGCCAAAGAAATTGGCTTTAATAAAATATATTTTAAATCACCAATAACTTCTTCTTTATTTCAAATTTCAAATTCAAAATTTCAAATTTTTCCTCTCGATACCCCAATCGATCTTTTAAAGTTCCCCCTTTTAGGATTGATCGATAAATTTCGTGCAGGTATCATTATTCTCTTTCTTAAACTTTCACCCTATTTGCCGTTTTATAAAAACATGACATCCGAGGAGTTTTTAAAAAAAACCATGGGAATCAATGTGTGGAAAGTCTTGTGGGAACAACTCTTTCGGGGAAAGTTCGGTAGATATGCGGGAATTATTTCAAGCGCTTTTATCTGGGCTAGGATTAACAAGAGGACCAAATCATTAGGGTATATTGAAGGTGGGTTTCAAACATTTATTAATTACGTTGAAAATAAATTAAAGAGTTTACGGGTTAACGTGTTAACGGGTTATGAAATAATAAATATCAAAAAAAGGGGAGAGAAGTTTGTTATTAACGATGAAACTTATGATAAAATCATTTCAACTTTACCAACTCCTGTTTTAACAAAATTAACTTCTAATATTTTTTCAAAAAAATATTTATCCCACTTTAATAAATTAAAATATTTACGCGCCATTACTTTAATACTTGAGACAAACAAGCCAATTTTGGAAAAAACTTATTGGCTTAATATTTGCTCTAATAAAATTCCTTTTATGATATTAGCTCAGCATACAAATTTTTCTGATAAAAATAATTACAATAATAACCACCTCGCATATATTGGTTGGTACGTAGATGAGAAAGATGAAAAATTAAAAATGAAGAGTGAAGAATTGATCAAAATTGTTTTGCCAAATCTAAAAACTATTAACTCTAAATTCAAAATTTTAAATTCTTATTTATTTAAAGCGGCATATGCGCAACCAATTTTTGATAAGGATTTTGAAAAAAATATGCCGACGTTTACTACGCCGAATAAAAACTTTTTTATTGCTAATCTCGACATGACCTATCCTTATGATAGGGGAACCAATTATGCTGTCAAGTTAGGGAAAACAGTTGCAGAGTTGATATAATATATTTTTATGAAAGGTGAATTGGTAAAAGTTATAACTGCAGATGGACTTGAGCTAAAAGGGTTTTTTTCCGATCAAAAAAGTGACGTTGCTGTTTTTCATTCTCACGGAACAGCCGGTGATTTTTATACTCATGAATTTGTCGAAGTGGAGGGAAATAAATTAGCCAAAGAAAAAATTTCATTTTTAACTGCTAACAATCGTGGCCATGATGTTACTACTGACATTAGAAAACATAAAAACGGAAAAGTCGAATGGACTCAAGTTGGCGGCGGAAAAGAAAGATTTGAAGATTGTTTATTGGATATTGATGCTTGGATAAATTTTTTAATCAAAAGAGGAGTAAAAAAAATTATTTTACAGTCACATAGTTTGACCCAAAAAATTTTATATTATCAATATAAAAAATCCAATAAAAAAGTAGTTGGACAAATTCACCTTTCACCATGTAACGATGCTGGACTAATGCAGTCAATTCTTGGAGAAAAAAAATATATTGAAACAAATAAGATGATTGCCAAAATAATTAAAATGAGGAAAGATAAAACGAAACTACCTGACGAATTATCCGTTGTCTGTCAAATGAATGCTTTAGCTTATTCCGGATATCTCGTTGAGGAAGGGGAGGGAAATCTGTTTCCCTATCATAATACACAATCAAAAAAATGGATTGTATTAGAAAAAGCCAAAGAACCATTATTGGCAATTTTTGGTGGGGCTGATATTTATATCAAACCTTCTAATGAAATTGCCGCAAATCTTTTTAAACTTAAAGCAAAGTCATCGAAAAATATAACCACAAAAATTATTAAAGACGCTTCTCATAGTTATCTAGATTTTGAAAGAGAATTGGTCGATGTTATTTTTAGTTGGATAAAAGATAATTATTTATGAAAAACATTTTTATTTTTCATGGAAGTTATGGGTATCCGGAAGAAAACTGGTTTCCCTGGTTGAAAAAAGAATTATCTAAATTAGGTCATAAAATCTATGTTCCTAAATTTCCAATTCCAAAAACTGTTTCAGAAGAACACGAATTAAAAAAATGGTTAGAAACTTTTGAAGATTACAAATCTTATTTGGACGAAAATTCAATAATTATTGCCCATAGTCGGGGCTGTTCGTTTGCTTTTCAATTATTGCCAACTCTTGGTATAAAAATTAACGGTTTATTTTTGGTTGGTCCCTTTATTGATTATGACCAATGGCGACCAAATGTATATTCTAAATATGATTCTTTTCAAGCTAAACCATATCTATGGAAAAGAATTCGTCAACTAGTTAAATACACTGAAGTTTTTCAATCAACCAACGACGTGATTCCTGTTTCTGAAGGACAGTTTATCGCCGATTGGCTTCACGCAAAAATGAATGTTGTTAAAAACGCGGGACATTTTAATACTTCTTATCATAAAAAATTTACCAAGTTTCCTTTGCTCTTAAGTAGTATTAAAAAGTTTATTCAGGATAATTCTTAAATTTCTTGCAATTTTTTCTTGAAATAATCTACATAGGGGACAGTTGCCGGATTTTCTCCATAGAGAGCAGAAAGATGCATAGTTAGATAATTACCAAAAGCCATTAACTCGATTGCCTGTTCAACTTTGGTATTTCCTTTTAATTCGTACCATAATGTTTCTATACTGTTTTTTTCAACAACCTCCTTGGTAATAGTAAATCTCTTTTTGATTGAAGCGGAAAATAATTTGGAAAAAAAGAAAATAAATAATGATATTTTTTTCAGTTGATCAGGATTTTTTAATCCTTCCATTAGGTGATGATTCAATTCAGGAATAATTCTGAAAGAAGAAATAGACTTTGCCGTTTCGTTTGTTTGATTTGCTATTGAATTGCCTATGCCTGTTAAAAATTCTGAAACTATAAAATATGGATATTTATTAATAATCTTTTGCGCCATGATATTTGCGTCTTTTTCGATATTATTAATATCAATATTTTTTATTGAAGATAAAATATTTTCTTTTTCAAAATCTAAAATTCTCAACTTTAAAAGTAATCCCATTATCCCACCAATCAAATAACCAAAACCTATTCTTGGCTGACCTGACGGGTTATACACAGGATCAAAATAATACCCTGGAGCTCCTATCTTATCGAGAAAAACCTTAAGAGGTCCGCCTGACGAAATGCCTATTACCTTAGCATTTTTTTTGTGAGCCTTTTGTCCAACTGTTAAAACTTCCTCCGTAGTCCCCGAATAAGAAGATAAAATCACCAGTGTATTTTCGTCTACAAAACCAGGTAAATTGTAATCATCGTTAATCAAGTAAGGGACTGTTATTTCTTCTTTAAATAGCTCCTTAATAATATAATGAGGGAATCTCGACCCACCCATTCCGCAAGCAACAATATTTTTTATCTGACCAAATTCTGATGGTATAGATATTTTTGAAGACTTTTCAAGAGAATCTCTGATTTGTTCAGGGAAAAGACCCATTGATTTTTTAACAATATTATCTTTATCAAGCATAGGGTTTAATCATATTAATTAATTGTGTATAATTCAATAGCCATGAAAAATAATAAGCTGCGAACATATTTTTACGCTCTCCGTATTAATCAATGGTTAAAAAATTTTGTTATTTTTACAGCTATAATTTTTTCCGGACAACTTTTTCATTTGGATCTATTATTAAAATCCATTAGCGCTTTCTTTATTTTTTGTTTACTTTCTTCAACTTCTTACGTCTTAAATGACATTATTGATTATCCTTTTGATAAGAAACATCCAATAAAAAAATTTCGACCAGTTGCGTCTGGTGATCTTTCTATGCCTGAAGCAACATTCATTGTTTTTGTTTTGAGCCTTATCTCTTTAATGTTGGCCCTGTCTTTTTCTTTGCCGTTTTTTTTCCTAAGTTTATTTTTTATATTGCTTCATTTTTTTTATTCGTTTATTTTAAAAAAACAACCGGTTGTCGATATTTTTACGATTTCTTTTTCTTTTATGATCAGAACTTTTGCCGGTGAAATAGCGACGGGGTATCACATCCCTATTTGGCTTTTACTGACAATATTTTTTGGTTCTCTTTTTATGGCTTCCGTTAAACGTCATGCTGAGCTTGTGGCTAACGGAATTAAAGCTCGTTTATCACTTTATCGATATAACGAACATTTTTTGGATTTTTTAACCTACACTTTTGGAACGGCTACAATCATTGCATATTCCACCTATACCTATGTTGAAAAACCGCCTCAGGCGGAAACTGAATTTTCGAAATTCTTTGTTCATACATTTCCTGGATTTGAGGCAAGAAAATGGCTCATGATCTCGATCCCGATAGTTGTTTACGGGGTCGCTCGATATGCCCAGCTTTTATATGAAAAAGCTGAAGGTGAAAGGCCGGAACGAACAATTACCACCGATATCCCTCTAATAGTAACTATTGCGCTTTGGGGAATTATCATCATAAGTTTGATATATCTTTTGTGATTTTTATCCTTTTTCCACGCCTTATTTCCATATTTTTGTAGGTTATAAGCGGTTGACAAAAAATACATTAGTTTATAAAGTTATAAAGTTAACGTAGGGGTCGGTCGTGACCGACCCGTACAAAATTAATTTAAACAATTATGAAAGCCCAAGATCCAGGAAAAAAAGAGGCTGTTACAGCAGCGATTGATTCTATTCAAAAACAGTTTGGTCGAGGCTCAATTATGAGATTGGGACAGTCCACCGTTGTCCCTGTTGATGTTATTTCAACTGGTATTCCTACTTTGGATACTGCTCTCGGAGTTGGTGGGATACCCCGCGGACGGATCGTTGAAATATTTGGACCTGAGGCAGCCGGAAAAACAACTGTTTGTCTATCGTTAATTGCCGAAGCTCAAAAAGCCGGAGGCACCGCCGCTTTTATTGACGCAGAACACGCGCTTGACCCGGCTTGGGCCAAGATCTTGGGAGTAAAATTGGAAGATCTTTTGGTTTCCCAACCGGATACCGGAGAACAGGCGCTTGAAATCACCGAGACCTTGGTCAGGTCAGGGGGAATTGATCTGATTGTGGTTGATTCCGTCGCTGCCCTTGTTCCAAGAGCCGAAATTGAAGGAGAAATGGGGGAATCACAGATGGGTTTACAGGCTAGATTAATGTCACAGGCTTTAAGAAAACTCACCGGCATCGTTTCTAAATCTAAGACAACGATTGTTTTTACAAATCAATTAAGACAAAAGATCGGAGTTTTCTTTGGTAATCCTGAAACAACCCCGGGAGGATTGGCTTTGAAATTTTATTGTAGCATCCGAATGGATGTCAGAAAGATCGAAACAATGAAAAAGAATATGGTTGTTTATGGGTCAAGAATTAGGGTCAAAGTAATTAAAAATAAAGTCGCCCCGCCTTTTAAAGAAGCCGAGATTGTCATTATCTCAACCGGGATTGATAAAGAGGAGGGAATTGTCGATGCGGCCATTGCCGCCGGACTCCTTGTCAAAAGTGGTTCGTTTATCAAATATAATGACAAGGTTTTAGGCCATGGAAAAGAAGAAGTAAAAGAAATTTTGATGAAAGACACCAAGATCAGGGAACAAATATTAAAACAACTTATTAAGAAATAAATTTCTAATTACTAATTTCTAATTGACCTAAAAAAATCCCAATATCTAATTTATTTGGCTATTGGTTAATTGGACATTGATTAGAAATTAGACTAATTAGGTTAATTATGGAAGATGATTTAATTCCTCTCTTAAACATTGCCTTTTTTTATCTCAAATTCCGCCCGCGGACAATAAAAGAAACCCGTGAACATCTTTATAAAAAAGTTAAGACCACCCATTGGTCACACGAGGCAGTTGATAAAGTGATAGATCATTTGATTGAACTTAAATTTTTAGATGACAAATTATTTATCGACTATTTAGTCAACTCACGAACCAAAACAAAGGTTAAGGGAATTTATGCAATCAAACAAGAATTAAATAAATTTGGCGTTGACCGGGAATTGATAGATGAATATTTTTCCAATACAGAAATTAACGAAGACGAATTAGCAGAAAAAATTTTGATCTCCCGCTGGGATCGTCTAAAAACCCTCCCAAAACAAAAACGCTTCGAAAAAGCCCTATCACTTTTACAAAGACGGGGATTTAATTTTGATGTTTGTAAAAAAACTATTGATTTAATTTTTAAAAAAAATCTATAATGTTCTTATGGCAAAAGTATTTTTTTTTGGTTATGGGGCTTATAAAGACAATTATAGACTAGCAGAGATTATTGGTAAGCCACCAGAAGGAGGAGAGGGTGCTTTGTTGGAAGGGTATGATTTAGGAGTTCAAAATATTAACAACATTCCTAAAGAACCTAAAGAAATATTAGCTAAAGTTTGGGGTAATAATTTTCAAGCGTACACAATGAAAAAAGGTTCCGGATATATCCAAGGCCGGATTTGGCTCCTTGATGAAGAGGATCTGCAAAAAATTAAAGAGTGGGAATTTATTAATAAATCTGATTGGCGAGAATTAGTGTCGGTTACCGTAAAAACTAGCGACGGAAAAACCATTTCCACTATAACTGATAAATCAAAGGATAAATATGAGATAGATAAGTTTGTTGACGGTTTGAATTACGAACCTAATTTAAACAGAGAAGGGAAAAAATATTATTCTGAAGAGGATGAATATAAAATAGAGTTGATGAGAAAAGAAATAAAGGAATATTACCGTCAATACGCTAGTTAATTTATAAATTTGTTGTAGTTTTCAAAAAAAAAGAGTAGAATATCATTAATTAGAAATTGCTTGGAGTTATAAAAGTTAAATATTAATTATTAATTTTCAAATGATTGATCAAAACACAAATTCTTTTTTGCTTTTAGATAGTGGTTTGTTGTTTTGATTTTTTGTCTGCCAACTGGCGGATTTAATTTTTGATATTTCTTCAACCCCAAGCTCCATTATTATATTATGTTAGTAAAATTTTTTAAGAAATTTACTTCTCTCAAAAAAGAAAGGGATGAACTATTATCCAAGGCCAAAACCGAGGCGCAAACAATTACCTTTAAAGCCCAAGAAGAGGCAAGAAAAATTGCCACCGATGCTCTTGAAGTAGAGAAGAGATTGGCCCATCGTGAGGAGCAAATTGATGAAAAAGAAAATTCAATCAATCGTGAAAAACAGTCTGTCCAAGATGTAAAGAACAATGTTGAATCAATCAAAAAAGAATTGGAAACAAAAAAAGATCAACTGTTGCAAAAGTTGGAAAAAATATCTGCTTTAACTAAAGATCAAGCAAAAGACCTTTTACTGCGCGGCTGGGAAGATAAATTAAAAGAAACCGTTGCTAAAAAAATAAAAATCGCCGAAGAAGAAATAAAACTGACCGCTGACGATAAAGCCAAACAAATTTTGGTCGATGCCATCAGATATGGGGCTATTGATTATGTTTCTGAATACACATTATCCGTTATCAACCTTCCAAGTGAAGATTATAAGGGTAGGATCATTGGTAAAGAAGGGCGCAACATCAGGGCTTTTGAAATTGCGACCGGTGTTGACGTTGACCTTGAAGAAGAACGGGTGATTAGATTATCTTCTTTTGATGCCATTCGAAGGGAAGTGGCCCGAATGTCGTTGGAGAGATTGATCAAAGACGGCCGGATCCAACCGGAAAGAATTGAAGAGATCGTCAAAAAAACTCGGGAAGAGGTTGATAAGATTATTTTCAAAGCCGGTGAAGAATTAGCTCATCAGGTCGGTGTTTTTAATCTTCCTGCCGAATTGACCCACTTACTGGGTAAATTTAAATATCGTTTTTCTTATGGACAAAATATGATCGCCCATACCCTTGAAGAAACAAGGATTGGAGTTGCCTTGGCTCACGAATTAAAACTTGATGTTAATTTAGTTAAACTTGGTTGCCTTTTCCACGATATTGGTAAGGTCATCACCGAAAAAGAAGGTTCTCATATTGATCTTGGTGTCGAAGTTTTGAAAAAAAACCGCTTCCCTCAAAAAGTTATCGACTGCGTTGCCAGTCATCATGAAGATGTCCCTTTTACCAGCCTTGAGGCGGTTGTTGTCTATATTGCCGATGCCGTTTCCGGCGGACGACCAGGTGCGCGCCATGAAGATTTCGGCGAATACTTGAAAAGAATTAAAACAATTGAAGATGTTGCCAAGACCAAGAAAGGCGTCAAGGAAGCTTACGCTCTACAGGCCGGTCGTGAGTTGAGGGTAATTGTTAAACCTGATGAAGTCACCGACGATGAGGCTCTAATTACCGCCGAAAAGATCAAAGAAGAATTGGAACAAAAATTTGAAGTGTTCCCGGGTCAGATCAAGGTCACCGTCATCAGAGAAACGCGAGTCGAAGCAACGACTAAAATCTAACTTTATTTAAGGTCCGTCCTTAATTAAGGACGGACCTTATTTCACCCCGTCACACCGCCCTACATTTGATATAGATTGTTACAATAAGATATTCTTAATATAGATTGACAGGAAGCCAAAAAACGACTAATCTATTACTGTAATTTATTCTCAATTAAAAATTAAAGTCAATAGAAAGTAGGTGATATCAAATGACAAAAGCAGATTTAGTTGCTCAAGTAGCAAAAAAAGCCGGTTTAACCGCTAAAGCCGCCAAAGATTCCGTCAACACAGTTTTTTCCACCATGTCTGATGCGATGAAAAGGGGTGAAAAAATAGTCGTGACAGGGTTTGGTACTTTTATGGTTAGACGTCGAGCCGCCAGAAAAGGGAGAAATCCTCAAACTGGAGCCGAGATCCAAATCCCAGCTACAAAAACACCTGGTTTTACCGCTGGAAAAAGTTTGAAAAGAATGGTTAAATAATTTTGATTCAATCAAAATTATCCAATCCCCGCCGAAAAGGCGGGGTTTGTTGTATAATATCTACATACTTATGAAGAATTTTGGGCGTTATATCTTGCTAATTTCTTTTGTCATCATTGTCCCTTTTGTCACATATTTTGTGGCAGGAGCCTCGGATACATTAGTAAAAACTCCCCAAGAAAAAGTTATTTATAATCTTCCATATCCAGGACTTTTACCTGATAGTCCACTTTATTTTACGAAGATCGTCAGAGACAAGATTACCGATTTTTTAACCAGAGACAATTTAAAAAAGGCTGAGCTTTATCTTTTATATTCTGATAAAAGAACTTCTATGTCCTTGGCTCTTGCCTCAAAAGGAAAAAGTCAGTTGGCAATTGATACTTTTGTCAAAGGAGAAAAATATTTTCTCAAGATCCCCGAGCTATTAAGATCTGCTAAAAAACAGGGAGCCCAAGCCCCTTCTAGTTTTGTCGAAACTTTAAAATTAAGCAATGCCAAACACAAGGAATTAATAGAAGAATTAATAAAAACCCTTCCTCAAGGATTGAACCAATCCCTAAACCAGTTATCTGACCTCAACCAACAGATACGTCATGATATAGAATCGCTCCCATAACCAATCCCATCAACAAAAAGTTTTGCTCGAGGGTTAACCAATAGTGATCGAAAAAACCAGTAAAGATTATTACAAAGATCATCATCCATTGATCTTTTGTTAACCTTCGCTTTATTAACTGACTAATCAATTTATACAATAAAAATCCGCTCAAAACTAAACCGACTTCGCTGACAAATAATAGAAAAATATTATGAACCGGCTGGTTAAAAAATAAATAAAACTTCGAAGGAAACTTCGCCTGTTCGATCAAATAGCTCCCCAAGCCAACTCCAAAAATCGGATTATGGACGATAATGTTTAAGGAGTTTTTCATCAACTCAATTCGTTTGTCTATTGTTAACGGGTCAGAGGTGGCCGAGAGGAAGATCAGGGAAACAACAAACATAACGATTATTCGCGCAATCTTACACAAACGACAATCAATTTTGGTATTTAGTATAAAGTATGAAGTATTTAGTATTAAATAACTTATAATTGCAACTTTTGAGAAAGAAACAAAAACTAAAATACTGGAAATAAATATAAATAAATATTTGAGAGCCAAATAACGGTTAAACTTTTTGTAGGTCAAAACGAAAAAATATAATAACAAGAAAAAACCGGCCAAAGAATTCGGATGGGAAAATGTTCCATATGGACGTAAAAATTCTACTCCTTGGATCGCGGCCTTGGCTACCCCCGGAGTTGAAAGAGAGAGTAGCCTTTCACCAAAATAATAAAAAACTCCTTGAATTGAATGTTTGTTGGTCAGTTGAGCAATCGCTAAGAATAATTCAAACAAACCGGAAAATAATAAGGTCACTAAAATTGATCTTTCTTTTAAGGTCGCTAACATTTTTTTTGTCAGAGAAAAAACTATCAAAAGCTCAATGATTTTTACGAACCAATAAAAAGAAATCATGGGCAGTTTGGAAAACAAAACGTTGATCAATAACAACAATAAACCAGTGATAATCTTTTTGTTTTTAAAAAATTTAAGGACGATCTTTAAATTAATAATTGCCAACAAAAAAACGATTATGTCGGTTAAATAAACCGTTGGAGAAAGATAATCTACACGGACTCCAGAGAGGTAGGAAAAGGGGAGAAAAAAATGTTTTCCTAATTGGGTTGGAAGAAATAGAAGAAATAGAAAAAATAGTATTTTATTAATCATTGTTGATATTTTAATCTATTTTCGGTATCATTTCTTCACTATGGCAAACTTGAGGATTCCAGGACCAACTCCATTACTCCCCCAGGTATTATCTTCTCTTTCCAAACAAATGATCAGCCACCGCGGTAAAGGCTATGAAAAAGTTCATCAAGAAATAGTGGAAAACCTCCGATATTTTTTTCAAACCAAAAATCCCATCTATCTTCTGACCGCTTCCGGTACTGCCGGACTTGAAACGGCAATCGTCAATTTTTTTTCTCCGGGTGACCCGGTGGTATTTTTTACCTGCGGCGAGTTTGGCAACCGCTGGACGGAAATTGGAAGACGTTATGGTTTAAAGGTTACTCAAATTAAATTTCCTGATGGAACCGGAGTTAAAAAAGAAATAGTTGAAAAAACCCTTTCCGGAATGAAAGATGTTTCCGGAGTTTTTATCACTCATAACGAAACTTCAACCGGAGTTTTAAATAATTTGTTTGAAATTGCCCCAATCGTTAAAAGCCATCCGTCCAAACCGTTGTTGCTTGTTGACTCCGTTAGCGCTTTAGGCGGGGTTGATTTGCCGATGGATGAATTGAATATCGACGTTTTGGTTTCCGCTTCTCAGAAGGCTTGGATGTCCAGCCCCGGCATCTCCATGATCGCCGTTTCACCTTATGCTTGGGAAAAGCATCAAAAATCAACCTTTCCCAGATATTATTTTGATTTGACCATGTTTGAAAAATTCGCTCAAAAAAATCAGACACCGGCAACTCCGGCCGTTTCAGTTTTATATAGTCTTCAAACCTCTTTGGACTTAATGAAGAAAGAGGGTAAAGAAAAAGTTTTTGCCCGTCATATCGAACTCCGTGATTATTTTCGACAGGCAGTTAAAGAGTTAGGATTAAAGCTTTTAGTTGAAGATTTTGAAGCTTCACCAACGATCACCTCGCTTTTTCCGCCCGACGGAGTCAATGAAAAAACATGGAGGGACTTACTCAAAGAAAAATATGATCTGATAATTGCCGGTGGTATGGGAGAGCTCAAAGGAAAAATTGTGAGAGTTGCCCACATGGGGTTTGCAACAAAATCCGATCTAACCCAGGTTTTAGATTCTTTTAAAAAATCATTAAAGGAAATTGCCTAAATTATGCTTAATATCTTAATTGCTGACAAGGTAGATAAAAGTGTCATTGACCAAATTAAGAATCCAAAATTCTCCTTTAGTTATCAGCCGGAAATCACTCCTCAAGAATTGATCAAAACTATTTCTAATTATCAAGGGTTGATCGTCCGCAGCCGAACTAAAGTAACCGCCGAGGTGATCGATAAAGGACATAATATTAAAGTGATTGCCCGGGTCGGTAGTGGTCTTGACAACATTGATCTTGTTGAGGCAAAGAAAAGAAAGATTGTGATCATTAACTCTCCTGATTCCAATTCCGAAGCTGTCACGGAACTTGCTTTAGGTCTGATTCTGTCTTTACTGCGCAAATTGCAATTAGCATATCCATCAATGAGTCAAGGTCTTTGGATCAAAAAAGATCTTAAAGGTGAAGAGATCGAAGGCAAAAAAGTTGGTGTCATCGGCTATGGCCACATAGGAAAGAGGATGACAAAAATACTGACCGCCTTCGGCGCCAAAGTTGACTATTACAGCCGAACTAAAAAAACCAATTCCCTTAAATATATCTTCAAACATTCTGATATTATCACCGTCCATCTTCCGTTAAACAACGCTACCAAAAATTTGATCAATAACGGTCTGCTCTCCCTTATGAAACCGACTAGTTATTTTGTCAACACTTCGCGTGGCGGGGTCGTCGAAGAAAAAGCTCTTTTCAAAACGCTCCAAGAGAAAAAAATTGCCGGAGCGGCTCTCGACGTTTTTTGGCAGGAACCGTTGCCCCCGATCTCACCTTGGAGAAAACTATCTAACGTTATCCTTACCCCCCATATTGCCGCCTCAACCGGTGAGGCTTTAAAAAAAGGAACAAAAATGGTCACGGACGAAGTTATAAAAATTTTGTCGAAAAAATAATATGAAAACCGAACGTTTTCAGTTGGAGGTTATTCCTATCAAAGATATTTTAGTTCATGAAGAACTTGATCCCTCAAATAGTCGTGAATTGGTTGCCTTCCTTAAAAAAAGTCAGAACCTAGCCAACCCGATCATGGTGGCGTCTCTCGGTGGAAAAAAATATATTCAGATAGATGGAATGAATCGGATTCATTGTTTTAATACCATGGGAATAAAGACTATTTCCGCCCAAATCGTAGATTACAACAATCAGGAAGAGATCGTTTTATCGTCTTGGCTCCATATTTTTAAAGCTGATACTAAAAAATTTCTTGAATTTATTAAACAAGATAAAACATTGGTTGTTACTAGAGGAAAAATGGACCAGGTCGGCCACCGGTTTATGAAAGAGGATGATTTTGGTCGACTTTGTACGGTTGTTACCAATAAGAAGGAAGTATTTTTCATTTCAACCGGAGATAGTTTTTTCAATAAGATAAAAAAATTAAAATATGTCGTCAATTATTACAAAAACAGCCTTTCTCGTGGTGTCCTACCTTATACATTAAACCATGATAATTTAAAAGTTTTTTTTAAACAATATAAAAACGAAAATAACATTGTTGTGTTTCCTACCTTTACCCCCCAACAGATCGTTAATGCCGCAAAATCCGGTGTGCACTTGCCAACCGGGATCACCCGTCATCTTGTTCAAGGGCGTTGTGTCAATATAAATCTTCCGTTAAGTATTTTTGACAACAAAAAATCGTTAAAAGAACAAAACGAAGAACAGGATAGACTTTTACTTAAAAAAAGGCCCCGACTTTACGAAGAAGCGACGATTAATTTTGAATAAAAATTTTATGAGAGGTTTTATAGATTTTATCAGAGAACGGGGAGTGGTCGGTTTTGCCGTTGCCTTTATTGTTGGTGGAGCCGTAACCAAATTAGTTGCTTCGCTAGTGACCGATATTGTCAATCCAATACTGGGAGTAGTTTTATCAAAAACAAGAAGTTTGGAGACAATGTATTTAAAATTTGGACAGAATAAAATTCTTTGGGGGCATTTTGTCAGTAGCTGCATCGATTTTTTGATCCTGGCTTTTGTAGTTTATTTTGTTGTCAAAGCTCTCGGACTTGAAAGAATTGATAGAAAAAAGACATGAAGAAAAATCTTATTATTCTGATTATTGTTGCCGTCCTGGCAACCATTATGTATATCGTTTCCGGCTATACAAAAGCACCTCCAACGATTGCCTGTACTCAAGAGGCTCTTATCTGCCCAGACGGATCGTCGGTCGGAAGGGTAGGACCAAAGTGCGAATTTGCTCCTTGTCCAAAAATAAACAAGGTCGTCAGTCCGACTATTGATAGTGTGGAAAAAACGTTCTGTGGCGGCATTAAGGGGACCTTATGCCCAACCGGTTATGAATGTGTCTATGACGGCAAATACCCCGATGCAGGAGGGAACTGTGTAAAGGTAACCCCTAAGCCAAATTAATCTTCCTTGTTTATCCTGATATAATAATCGTATGAAAATCATCAATCGTAAATTCCATCGTGACTATCGTGAGATAGAAAAGTATGAGGCGGGGATAGTGTTGACTGGCGCTGAAGTAAAGTCGATCCGGGCTGGGGGCCTAAGGATTGACGATGCTTTCGTTCGAATAATGGATAACGGAATTTTTTTGATCAATGCCGATATCCCTATTTATAAGTTTGCCCGTAACGATACTTATGAATCTAAAAGATCGAGAAAATTATTATTACACAAGAAAGAACTGTTAAAGTTAAGAGTAAAAATGGCCTCGGGTGGATTGACATTAGCCCCGGTTTCCTGCTATAATAAGGGGCCTCATATCAAGCTAGAAATAGCCTTGGTCAAGGGTAGAAAAGATATCGAAAAACGAAAAGTGGAAAAGCAAAGGGATATAAAGATCAGGGAAGAAAGAGAAATGAAAGAGTACGTAAAGAGCTAGTCTAAGGGGCTTGCCCCGAGGAGCATAGCGACCGAGGGGATGCCAGGCATCGACGGGAAATTTGCACTTTTAAAAATGGCTTAGACGCACCTATGCGTTAAATGGAAAAACTTAACTGATAATAAAATGTCAGATGAAGAAGTTGCTTACTTTGATAGTGGAATGAGGTTTCAAACACCTTTATTCGCTATTGCTAGTTAAGCAAGCTTGTTCCCTCTCTCTAAATTTCGTCCGATTCAATTTATAGAGGGGTAAACCAATCGGAATAAGGCGAGATAACCTTACTATTTAGTTATCGAGTCCACAATTTAGAAATAGCTTTCCGAAGCGCTTTGATTACACAAGCGATCGGAATCGAGTAAAAATAATCTATTCTAAGCTAAACCTTTTTATTAGTGTTTTCTCGGACGCGAGTTCAATTCTCGCCATCTCCAC
>Ga0172379_10003261_pt1 | contig 26272 bp, 18 predicted proteins | sample GrowelOW334metaG_FD_119756 | JGI IMG/M metagenome (GOLD analysis project Ga0172379, IMG submission 119756) | Groundwater microbial communities from an aquifer near a municipal landfill in Southern Ontario, Canada - Groundwater well OW334 metaG | ecosystem: Environmental > Aquatic > Deep...
ATATCTGCAACAATGCGATCTATCTCGCTTACAGCCGGATAAGCAAAGAAGACGGGTTCCATGTTGGCATCGGTGATGCGCACATGTTTCATTCTGTCCTCTTCCTTGTCGGCGCGGGTGAGTTCGTGTTTTTTGATGATACCGTTCAGGTAATCATCTACGGAGGCACAACCGACAAGACCATATTGGGTACGGCCCTCCATGGTTTGGGCATAAATATAGAGGTAATCCTGAACTTCTTTGCGCAACCATCCTTTGGTTTTGAAAAGCTCCAGGTTGGTGGCAGCTTTTTGGTAAACTTCAGGACTATGCTCATCCATTTCTACCGGAAGATCAATTTCAGGTTTGATGATGTGGAGCAGGGAATAGGGATTTCCCTCCGCCTCAAGGCGTGCTTCTTCCGAATTGAGTACATCATAAGGACGAGAGGCAACCTGTGCTGCCAGTTCTACAGGTGGACGAAGTCCCCTGAAAGGTTTTAATATGGCCATACTATTGCTTTGCTTCGAAATCTTTCATCGTTTTCACCAGTGCGGCTACACTCTCAATTGGCATGGCATTGTATATGGATGCCCTGAATCCGCCAACGCTGCGGTGACCTTCGATACCAACCATATTGCTTTCTTTGGCAAAAGCCTGGAAATCCTTTTCGAGCTGCTCGTTGCCAGGGGTCATCACGAAAGTTACATTCATGCGGGAACGGTCGGCAGGATCCGGTACGGTAGACTGAAACAAGGAATTACGATCAATTTCGTCGTACAACAATTTTGCCTTCGCGATATTTTTCGCCTCCATGGCCTTGATCCCACCATTTTCTTTCAGCCACAAAAGGGTCTGAAGGGCAGCGAAAACAGGCAGGCATGGGGGAGTGTTGAACATAGACTCTTTATCGATATGTGTCTGGTAGTTGATCATGGTAGGAATGGAACGGCCATTCTTGCCCAATACATCCTTGCGTACGATGACCAGGGTTACTCCGGCAGGAGCAAGATTTTTCTGCGCACCTGCATATATCACTGCATATTTGGAGATATCTAGGGGACGACTAAAAATATCGGACGACATATCAGCTACCAAAGGAACAGGAGAATCCAAATCATAGAGCATCTCAGTACCATAAATCGTGTTGTTGGTGGTAATGTGAAGATAGTCCAGATCAGAGGGGATCGCGTAACCTTTGGGAATGTAATTGAAATTTTTATCTTTGGAGGAGGCTACATCAACCACTTCACCAAAAAATTTGGCCTCTTTGATAGCGGCTGTCGCCCAAACACCTGTATTCACATAGCCCGCCTTACTTTTCATCAGATTGTATGGGGCCATGTAAAATTGTGTACTGGCACCGCCCTGCAAGAAAAGAACTTCATAACCTTCAGGAACTTCCAGTAGTTCCTTTACCAGCGAAATTGCCTGGTCCATCACGGCTACAAACTCTTTGCTCCTGTGCGAAACTTCCATCACAGACAACGTTGTCCCGGCAAAATTGACAATTGCTTCGGCTGTTTTTTGAATGGTGAACTCGGGAAGAATAGAGGGTCCTGCGTAAAAATTATGCTTCTTCATAGGAATCTGTTTTTATGATTTGACTTACTTGCCGGACGCTGCCGGAAGGGTTAAAATATTGATACAATTAGATATATAACTACTTAAATTTTATAATCTTAACCTCAGGTTTAAGTTTGTGAAATTAGCATTTTAATCCTTAAAACATGACAAAAATCAGTTAACTTTAGGTTAAGTATCGATGAATAACGGGATATGGAAAGAGTCTAAATAAAAGGCATCTTTACCACTTTGGCCTTTAATAACTTGCCGCGCACTTCCAAAAATATCTCACTACCAGGACGTGACAAAACCGTTGGCACATAACCCATACCAATACCCTTTTCGAGAATTGGCGATTGAGTACCGGAGGTTACCCTACCGATTACTGTGCCTGAGGCGTCGGTGATAGAATAATGGTGGCGCGGAATTCCCCTGTCAATCATCTCAAAGCCGCACAACCGGTTGGCTGTCCCCTGCTTTTTCTGCTGCAAAAGCAGTTCTTTGTCGATAAACTCCTTGTGATCATTGAATTTAGTGATCCAACTTAACCCTGCTTCAATGGGTGAAGTGGTATCATCGATATCATTTCCATAGAGACAAAATCCCATTTCGAGCCGCAAGGTATCCCGCGCAGCCAATCCGATGGGTTTGATCCCTGAATCTTTACCTGCCTCAAAAATGGCATTCCACATGGTTTCAGCATACTTATTGTGGAAATACAATTCAAAACCTCCGGCACCTGTATATCCGGTTGCAGAGATGATAACATCCTTTATTCCGGCCATTTCACCTACCGTGAAGGTGTAATATTTGATATCAGCAAGGTCCACGAAGGTAAGTTTCTGAAGTACCCCCACTGCCTTTGGACCCTGTACGGCCAATTGAGAGATACCATCCGAAGTATTCTCAAGTAAAACACCCATGTTGTTCTGACTGACAAGCCAGTTCCAGTCCTTCTCAACATTTGCGGCATTCACTACCAGTAAATATTTTTCGGGTGAGAAAAAATAGACAAGCAGATCATCCACAATTCCACCTTTCCCGTTAGGAAAACAGGAGTATTGTGCTTGTCCTGGCTGAAGTACCGAAACATCATTTGAGGTTACCCACTGGAGAAAATCCAGGGCTTTTGAGCCCTTCACCCATATTTCGCCCATGTGGGAGACGTCGAAAACACCGACCCCATGACGAACAGTGAGGTGTTCATCTTTTATGCCACTGTATTCAATCGGCATATCAAATCCTGCAAACTCGGCCATCTTCGCATGGTAGCCCAGATGGATGTGGTGAAAATTGGTTTTAAGCATGCTTAAAAAATTGAATTTTATACTTGTTCCATCAAAATAAGCCCCTGGATACCTATTTAATCAATAATTTTGCTATATTTATTAGAACTTTATTACAAATCAGATTTTCAATATAGGGAAAACAAAAATATGCCTGGTACCTGAGCGGTCATTTTGATTTACATTGAAGCGCCAAAAATAAGAAAAATATAGAGAGGAGTACCTAACAAAACTCATATCAAACAGATATTGTATTTCACCTTTTTGATCGGGTCTATATATTAAAAACACTTAAGGAATGACCTACACAGATTTAAAATACCTCAAAACGATCACCGATGGCAACAATAAAATTGTCCGGGAAATGATTGAATTGTTTATCATGCAAATACCTGATTTTATAAATAATATGAATAGGCTTTATCAGTCCGGGCAATATCAGGCAATGGGCAAGGAGGCACACAAAGCCAAATCTTCCCTGCAAATCATGGGGATGACAAAATTGGTGCAGGAGATGAAGCAATTTCAGCTCAAAACCATTGAAGGGGTTGATGTAGAAAGTTACCCGGTGCACATCAGGAATTTCGAAATTCAATGCGAAGCGGCTATCAAAGAACTTCAGGCGGAATTGGCAACACTTTAAACTGAACTTTTAAAGAACTTGGTGCAAACACAGCCGTAAAAATAACCATAATAGGCACATAGTTCACATAGATTTCTATTGTGTCCTATGTGCCTATTGTGATGAAAAAATATTATTGAATTGATTTCATACCGAGAATCTCTTCGGCAAACTGAAAGGTGGCATTTCTGACTTCAGGCACTGCCCCGGAAAGTAGCGGACTGCACAACACATGGTTTCCGGCATTGGGGAAATCGACAGCTCGTTTTTTGCCTTCAGGTGTGCCCAACTCTTTGAACATTTTTAAGGAGGCCTTCACCTCAACGATATCATCCTGATTTTGCTCATCTTTGTAATAATACCCCATGAAGACCGGGCATTTTACTTTGGCAAATTGCTCCTTATTCATCGTGGCATCCAGCAGCTGCTGTAAATAGACCGTTGCCTCTGCCCTATAGACGCAATTCCAGTATTTACAGATATCCCCGTTTGGATCATCGTCAAGTACCCTGAATTTACCCCCAAAGTTCAACTGTGCAATTTGTAATCCCCAATGACCGGAGAGTAGAACTGCCGTCTTATTCTTGATCTGAACATTCGGTGAGTAGAGAATCATGCCGTCGACCAAATTCGGAAAATCAGCCGCTAACTTCAATGCCAGGGTGCAACCAGTGGAACAACCCATGATGATCACCTTTTGACCCAATTGATGGGCTATAACAAGTGCTTCTTTGGCTGATTCATAGAGCCTTTCGGGAGTCATATCCAACAATGGGTTTTCAGAAATTTCTCCGTGCGCCGCAAGACGGGCAAAAAAAGCATTGCAGCCATACCTCTTCGCAAATTCTTCATTGACAGGATAGCCTTCTCTCCAGCTAGCCGAAAATCCGTGCAGATAGAGGAGGACATTTTCAGTAGCTTGTTTGGTGGAATCGTTGGCCCAGATGATTCTTGCCCTGCAACCCGGCCTGATTTTCAAGGTCGGATTATCTTCCAAAGAGGAGACATAATTTTCAACACTGCCCTGGATCGTTGGAAGATTTATACTTAATACCGGATCCGGCATGTAAGGCCCTGCAAAGTATATCAGGACCAAAACAGACATGGATATCAAAAGAGTCTTAACAGCTTTCATTTTTATCAATTTTGCGTTTAAACAGACCTTTTCACCATTAAAATACGCCAATCTATTCTTTCAGATTGATTCTTTTGAAGGACAAGACTACCGTAATTACAAAGAAGATACAGAATCATCCGTTCTCAATTTTGTAACCGCGATAATGACAAAGCTGACGATAAAAAACAGGGAAAGTAACAATGTGCTGTTGCGCATGCTGCCTGTAAGTTGTTCAATGAGACCGAACCCGAACATGCCAATCACGATGGCCAACTTTTCCGTACTATCATAGAAACTAAAATAGGAGGCTGTATCTGATGTCCCTGCCGGGATCAATTTTGACCATGTTGATCGTGCCTGGGATTGAATTCCTCCCAGCACCAGGCCAACCAATGCAGCCAAAACATAAAACTGGTATTCATTGTGAACCATATAGGCCAAAAAACAGATAAATATCCAAACGGAGAGCATCCACAAAAGTGAAGTCTTGTTCCCAAAACGGGAAGAAACCCTTCCGAATATAAAGGCCCCCATAATTGCTACCAACTGGATAATCAGGATCGTCATGATCAGTTTGGTATCCGTGATCCCAAGTTCAGCTTTGCCAAAAAGTGAAGCTATAATAATGACGGTTTGAACACCCATGCTGAAAAAGAAAAAGGAGAGAAGGAACCGGTACATGGATTTGTGTTTTTTGATATAACCCAACACTTTAAAAATCTCATGAAATCCTTTGGCGAAAATTGTTCTGTCCAATTGAACCTTTTTGCGCTCCTCACGCAAATAGAAGAAAGCAATCTGGGAAACAGCCAACCACCAGATACCAACCTCTATAAACGAAAACCTGATGGCTTCCATTTTATCGGCAAAACCAAACATCTGATAATTTTGCAGCGAAAATATATTGAAAATCAGCAACAACATACTGCCTGCATAACCAAATGAAAAGCCTCTTGCGCTGATGCGGTCGTGTTGATCGGGAGTGGCAATCATCGGAAGAAATGAATTGTAGTAGACCAGGGAACCTGCAAACCCAAGAACGGCGAGCATTGGAAGGAGAAGTCCCAATCCTAAATTGGCACCATTAAACCCGTAGAGCCCAATACATGCCAGCGAACCAAGCAATGTAAAAAACTGCATAAACCGCTTGCGGTAACCTCCCATATCGGCAATCCCAGATAGGGATAAAGTCAGAAATATGACCAATAAGTAACCAAGCGCGATCGCGTATTCATACAAAACAGTATTCTTGATCGTCATACCCAAAAAACGAACCATTTCTGAGCCATATGAAGATTTTGTTGCCTCCTGGTAGAATATCGGGTACAAAACCGTATTTACACTTAAAATGTAGGCGGAATTCGCGATATCGTATGAACACCACGCATTGATAACCTTAGGGGAATTTACAGGCAAAATTGGGCTAGTCATTTTCGTTAGTTTTAGAGTCCTACACAAATATATTAATTATTGGATATGATTCTACCAATTTCTAATCTTAGTGTGAAGTTGTCTTATATACACATAGTTACTATTTTTGAGGGATCAAGGCAGATTCAATTTGAAACAACTAAGTCGCAAACAACAAATACGGACGAAAATTTCATTCAAGAATTCGATCCGATCATATCTAGATAAATTCTTTACGGATGAGAAAACCCAGCATCTTCTTTCACCTATTGTCGAAATCTATAGCTTTCACTGTCAGGCTACTACTTCGTTTCCGGTACAGAATATTGGTTCAGGGAGCTGATGTTTTCACTAAAAATTCGCCTGTCTTTATTCTACCCAACCATCAGGCATTGATCGATCCGGTTATCCTGGTAAGCCATATTTACCGGTTTTCAACCGTTACACCTGTCATATCGGAAAAATATTTTGACATTCCGGTGGCAAAAACTTTTTTCGGTCGACTTGGTGCGGTAAGGGTAAGCGATCTTGAAAACGGCAGTCGTGACACCCAGGTATTAAAAGTAATTTCGAGGTCGGTCATCAAGGGTTTCAAACGGAAACAAAACATCATTCTTTATCCAAGTGGCCAAATCGCCGGACAAGGGTATGAGAAAATATTTAACAAAAAATCGGCTTATCACATCGTCAATAAGTTACCTGATGATGTTCAGGTTGTAGGTGTTCGTATCACCGGCTTGTGGGGGAGTATGTGGTCAAAAGCCAAGACCGGGAAATCGCCCGATTTTTTCGTTCAATTGTTGAAGGGGATGTTTTTTGTAATGGCAAATTTCATTTTCTTCCTGCCAAAGCGGACGATAACCATAGAATTTGAAGACCTGACTTCAAGTGCGAAAAGTATTGCGGAACAAGGGCAAAAACCTTTCAACTCATTTTTAGAGGAGTTTTATAACCTGCACGGAGAGGAGGCTCCGCTATTTTTGAAACACTTTTTTTATTTGTAACTCAATGAGATACTAAAAATCTTTCTTTTCATTGCCGTCAGCTTTAGCTGACGGAGCAGGAATGCCAATAAAAAAAGAGGGCTTTAGCCAAACAATGTTTTGGCTAAAGCCCAATGGGAATTTTGAATTACCAACCGTCAGCTAAAGCAGACGGCTATTCAAAAGAAATGCGCACATTACTTCATTCTCACTACGGCTGTCCTTTTCCGCCCATCCATCAAAACTTCCAAATCATTTTTGAAGCGAACCCATCTCACAAATTTTCCTTCCTGAACCAATTTTTGGGAACCCAGCAAATCCATATTGACAAATTCAATGCCATCGACAACCGGGACAGAGAAATAGCCAACATTCATGGAGGTAACATTGTGAAAAAAATGAGATCCGAGCGAGGCATCCAATGGAAAATCAGGTAATCCGATTTCAACGATCACCTTTGCATTGTTAATGTGTGCCCATCGAACCGGAATTCCGGTAAACTCATCCCGTGTACCCCATCTTCCGGGACCTATCAATACATATTTCCTATCTTCATCGCAGAGAAGTTTATTGAATTCAAGGATTTCAGCGGCAATCTCCTTGGTCCTGGTCCTGTCGAAACGATTGATATCGACATAGAGAACATCATGGATTCCTTTGATCTTTCCATTGCCCATTCCCCTTTGGGAGAGCAAAATCAGATTACCCTTATCAAGTTCGTCAAGATCAATTTCTATGTCATCCTCCCTGCGGATAAGCGGTTTCAATTGGAGCAGATAAAAGGTTGGCCAGCCATTGTCACCCTTTTTCAGGTCGATGGCAAATTCCATTTCCACTGGTGAACCCATCGCCTGCTGGAACAATTTCATCAATACAAGCAGGGAATCGGCCATTGGTGCCTGGTTGTATTTTAACAGGTTGGCAAAGTCTACGACTCTCGGGCCACGGGTTGCCACACCAGGAATAAGCGTCTCATTTTCAATATCGAACGTAGAAACACATTGATCGATAACACCATCCAGTTCAGCGGCTGCTATCGGAAATTTTCGAATGGCTGCCAATTCGCCTTCTAAATACATATCAAATTCATTGTGTGTCAGATCGATGGCATAAAATTCCCTTTGGGTATCCCTAACCTGATCCGAAATAGAACCAATGTTCAACGCAGGATATTTAGGACAAAACCGGAGTGCCTTCTCCCCTCCCGAAACAGCCTGGCCCAGTCCCATGGCTGCCACGGCAAAACCGTCTTCCGGTCGCATGTAGGAATGGGGGTAATAGTTATAGGATTGGGCTATTCCACTGATATCAACATAAAACTTTCCACTGTGCTCATGTCCTACAACAGGCTGAATAATGATGGCCATTTTTTCCTCTTCAATTTTGTAGTTGATGGCTTGAAAATAGGAACGCGCATCGTTGCTGAAGACGGAGGCGTAAATCAGTTTTATCGCATTTTGCAGTTGTTCGAACCGAATTTCAGGATTGGGATGGTTATTCGGAATAAGATAGGTATCGTAAACTCCTGAAAAGGGCTGTAGCAGGGAATCTTCAAACAATCCTGATGAACGAACAGCCAAAGGTTGTGTGATCTGTTGAATGTATTGCAATAACTTATCTTTCATTGAGATGCCCAAATCTCCGGCTAAAAATGCCTCCTTTATATGCTCTTGGTCGGCGGTATGAAAAGCTAGTCCAAACAAATTGTTTGATTCCAAAAACTTATCGAATTCGATGGCCCCAATGATGGATGTAGCAGGCATCCTGATGTTAATTCCCGGAAGAATTGCCTTCATATCAATGTTTTCCAGCAAATTGCTCATAAATGCCAGTCCTCTCCCCTTTCCGCCAAGTGATCCGAGTCCCATGCGGACAATGTACCGGTTTCCGGTTATCAGGCTGGCATCAAAATTTACAATCCTGCCCCTGTTTTTCTTTTCACTGACATCGCTAAATACGCTGAGAATAAAATCGCGAAGTCTCTCAGGGTTTTCAAAATCTTCAACTTTGAATGGTATGAGCCGTTCCGCCATGTTGATTTCGCCACGGGCCATGAGCCAGGTGGAAAATCCATTTTCCCTGGCATGAAACAACAATGATTCCATGGGTACCTTTGCCACCAATTCTTCAAACTCATGAAGGTTTCTTGCACAAGCTATCTTGTTTCCCCTCATATCCTTGAAAATAAAATCACCAAAACCAAGTTTGCTGTTGATAAATTCATGGATGTCGTGCGACAATGTATCCGAATTTTTAGTTATAAATCCGGCGCCGATTGCCTCAGCCCTTTTGGCATTTTCGATATCATGCGATTGCAAAAGTAATGGAATTGGATATTTTAAGTTCTCTTTGGTATATTTTAAGAGCTCAATTCCGGCCTCCTCATCGTTGATCCCCTCCTTTGCAAACTTAACGTCCGAAATGACGCAAAGCAAAAAATCCTTGTAATTGTTAATAATTTGAATCGCATCTTCGTAAGTGCTGACCAACAGGATCTTGGGACGTGCCCTGTACTTAAATATTTTGTGCAGTTCATCGGTTGAATCATCCGATACGAGCGCCTGCGTCTGGGTCAGGACACTGGAAAAGAGCAATGGAAGATACCTGGAGTAATATTTAACTGAATCCTCTACCAACAAGACAATCCGAACCCCGCCGAGCACGGTATCCCTGTCGACATTACGCTTGTCTTCGATGTATTTGATCATGGCCAGGAAGATGTTGGAATTGCCATTCCAGACGAAGACACGGTCGATGGCTGGGACTTGGGCAGCCGCACGCTTGAAATAGCCAACATCGTTGTTGTTGTTGACCAACAGAAGGATGGGTATCCTGGATTTGTGCGAATGGATCAGTTCGGCTACCTTGAGGGGCATCACCTTGTCGACACCGGCCATGATGATGATGAGGTCGAAATGGCGGGAGTTGAGTGTCTGAACTACATCCTCAGGTGAATTAACACTGGTAAAACGCGGCGCGGCATAGAGGTTCAGCTGCAGGTACTCGCCAAATATCTTGTCCGAAAACTGCCCTTCGCGTTCAATGGAATAGGCATCATAAAGGGTTGCAAAAAGCAACACCTCCTTGACCTTGTTGGGCATCAGCTCCTGAAAGATGTCGCGGTCGGTTTTTCGTCGTTTAAACAGCGAAGAGATCGAAATCAGGTCCAGCTTATCCTTTTCCATAGCATGTCAATTGATGCTGAAAGTTAACAATTTTATGGAAAATGGAAATGAAGGACCACTTAACTATTTTTGCTTTTGATATCTGGGCACTCTGTGAAGGGAGCGTGTCTTTGCAACCATCCTGACAAAAAACCACATAGGCACATAGGTCACATAGAATTCTATTGTGACCTATGTACCTATGTGGTAAATTTTTATGAGGCAAATTACAGCAAAGTCTGATTATGCATTCGTATTGAGGAGAAAGCGCTCTGCTTCCAGGTTCCAAAGACCATTGTGCTTTTGGCAGAGTCTGTCAAGTTCGGCAAAGAACGGATCTGATTTACCCTTTTCTGCAAAATCGGTGATGGGGGTCAATGGCATTTCGATGTGGTTGTAGATCAATTTTTTGCCTCCCGGGATTTCTGGTAAATGAAGGGTCGCATCGATCACTGCATTTAATCCACCGATATGGGTTACCAGTCCTGCAGGGTCCAATCCGTCCGACATCAGTCGAATTGCCTCCTTCATGTCTTCCGTATTACCTCCACTCGTTCCTACCAAATGGGTATAAGCATAATGAACATTGTAAAAATTGATTTTTGCGCTGAATTCCATATTGGAGGGGCCTGCAAAAAAATTGAGACATCCATCAAAACCCAGCAAAGCATCAGCCTGTTCAACCACCGGGGTTACCGGTGCGAAGACAAACACATCATCGTATCCTGTTTCACCCGTCAGGGATTTCAGTGCCTTTACAGGATCGGTAAAACTAGAGGTATTGATGTATTTAAGATCAATCCCACGGGATGCAGCATATTCAACGGTATAAAGTGAAGCAGCCCTGTCGAGCCTGGATTGCTCGATGTCTGTGACCACCAAAAGAGAGGGTCTTCGGTCTTCGCGGTTCAGTACGTAGTTGATGGCCGCCAGCCCCATCGGGCCGACCCCAGCCAAAATCGCCATTTTACCTCCTGCCACAATTTCCATATTGTGGATATAGGAACCGGGGGTGATATGGTAATTGGCATGCATGGCGCCGATTACACAGGAGAGTGGTTCAGCCAGCGATGCCGGGTAGAAACCTGCTCCCGAAAATGGCAAAAGCGCTCCAAGCTCCATCACCTCATTCGGGATAATCACGTAGGTGGCATCTCCGCCAATAAACCGATAGGAATAACCAGGGGCGCCCAGCACACCAACGGGACCACCTGCAAAGTTTATCGCCGGCTGGATCGAAAATTTATCGCCGGGTTTGAACTGGTTTTGCCATTTGGATCCTATTTCGACCAGTTCACCGGCAAATTCATGACCAATGATGATCGGGTTTTCTGCCACATCGTTTGGAATGCGCTTGTGATCGGTACCCTGCGACGCTGCCTTGTAGGAGGACATGCAGAGGGAGTCACATATTACTTTGGCCAATATTTCGTTCTCTTTGATGGCCGGAAGTTCGAACTCCTCTAACCGGAGGTCCTTCTTCCCATATAATCGTACAGCTTTCGTTTTCATCTTTATTTGTTTTTATGAACTTACACAGAGTTTCACAGAGAAGCACAGAGTTACACAGAGATTATTGTAAAAAATAACGGTAATCCGATTTTTTTAAATTTCTCTCTCCAAGTCCCTAAGTCCCCTAGGCTTCATTTTTCATTCTTCATTTTAATATTCCTCTGTGTAACTCTGTGCTTCTCTGTGAAACTCTGTGTAACATTTTTAATATCAGTTCAACATATTCTGTCCACCGGTTACCGGAACGGCTTGCCCTGTCTCGTACTCCTGTTCGATGATGTACAGGATCGCACGGAACACATCCTTGACGCGGCATCCGCGACCGGCAGGAACCTGCGCCTCGTAAAAAGCTTTGACATCTTCTATTGTTTTTGCCCCGGAAACTTTTCCGGCTTTCAAATATTGGACAAACAACCCCTTATCAGGATCGCTCCAAAGCGGACCTTCAAAGAAATTCCCCGGACATATTGAATTCACTTTGATTTTATGGGGCATCAACTCCATGGCAAAAGATTGCGTAAGACCAATTCCGCCAAACTTTCCGCCTGCATAGGCAAAATTCTTGTTGCTCCCTTTCAATCCGGATTTCGAATTGATCTGGATGATATCCGTGAAATACTCCTTCCTGTATTTCGCCTGGACCTTCATCACCGCAGAGGCATATTTCGCGCAAAGGAAATAACCTTTGTAATTGACATTGGTCATGAAATCAAAGTTATCAGGGGTCATTTCATCCAGGCCACCGGCCCTTAAAACCCCCGCATTGCTCACAATCAGGTCCAAGCCTCCAAAATGTTTGACTGTTTCGGTTATCATGTTTTCGACAGATTCTGCATCAGAGACATCCACCTTGACAAACAGCGCCCTGTTGCTGGCCAGCGCTTCATTTAAAGTTTGAGCCATCTTGCTTCCTGCCTCTTCGTTCCAATCGGCTATTACCACATTGGCCCCCTCCTGGAACAACATCTCCGCAATGCCGGCGCCAAAACCCATGGCAGCGCCTGTTACGATGGAAATCTTACCGGCCAGTCGGCCAGAATAGATCGAAAAATCACGTTCCTCCTGTCCCAGCATTTCATCCAATTGGGCAGCACTAGGAGCAAGTGCGATCAACCCGATCCCCCTGATCCATACATAATCTGGATAATAGGACCGCTCCTCTCTCCACATCGAAAGCTTGACCTCCAAATCGGAGATAATTTCGGCTGGATTGGTGGTTTCATCGACCACCAAAATGGTGGAATCATCCAGAATATATGGAAGGTCCCTCAACTCCTGATCGTCCTGTATATTTAAAATTGCCTCACTGTTGTCCAAACGGATGTTCAGGATATTTTCCCTTGATGCCAGCATCCGTAAGGCAGGCAAGACTTGCTTTACAATTTCGTCATGCATGGTTGGTATGATTTAGGTAGGTTATGAGTGCCATTCCGAGGGTAACCAACTGATCGTGTCTGTCCAAAAAAGGTTTTCCGTTTTGATCGAGATAACCCTGACCTTCAGTGGCATTGAGGTATTGATGGGCTGCCACCAGGCAGGCGCCCCGGTAATTGATTTCTTTCAAAACCGGTGAAAGCTCCGTTTTTTTGCGGGCAAAAAGTTCGATCGGCTCCATGACTGGTGTATTGTGCTCGCTGCCAAGTGTAACCACAAAACCCTCTTTGTGAAAGTATTGCACGTATTCTTCCAATACCTTAAGGCTATTTCGTGTAGTTATTAACTCGATCGACCAGATATTCCGCTCTTTCAATGTTTTAGCAGCTTGTTCCTTGGATCCTTCAAACGGAGTAAAATTTCCATTGCTGTCATCGGCCAGGAAAGGATAAGTTGGAATACCGCCCTGGTTAAGGATCATTTTGCAAACCATATTCGAATCAAGAAAGGCTGCAGTGGGTTCCGGTATAAAAGCCGCTCCGCCAGCTTTAAGCAGGTTGTTACGGAGTTCGTTTTCGATGGCGGCCGGTGCATCAGGGCTGGACACCAGGGGTTTTCCGCCAAATAGTTTTTGGTAAAATGCGCTTTGCGCTTCACCGGATGCAAATTGTTTTGCAACAACTTCCCGTAAGGCTTTGGCCAGATGGCGTTCACGTACCATCCCTTTTGTCATGGATGAGCGGATATAATCAAAGTCAAGAAGAAATCCGGCATTTAAAGATACAAGCAGTTGGTTCAGTTTACTGCACATTCCGGCCACATGTTGGTTGGATTCGCTGCGGACAGATGCCAATGCTGAAGCAAAAGGCTCGTCCATCTTTGGAGGAAAGGATAGTCCCTTGCCACTCAGATAGGTCCTGCCGGGATTGCCGGGATCGTTGACTTTCAGTCCGGCAATCTGGTCTGCTTTGTTCAGGCTGATGTATTCGATATTGAAAAGGGGAAATATGCCCCTGGCAGCTGCCTCTGTTTCCCATTCGGCATACCCGTCCGTAGAATAAAAATCGTTGATTCCCATCACCTTTACACCCTCTGCAACGCCCATGTCGAGCGCCTGGGGAATATCCCTGAATGCGCTGAATGAGTAAGGGGTATGAAGGTGAGCATTCACGGAAAATACCGCGTTGCTACCATTTGATTTGTACCAGGCCAGCAATTCATCCTTTGCGGGAAATTGACTCCAGAAATCCATATCGTTGTTTCTTCTTTTTATATTTTATCAATTCCGTCCGACAACAAGAAATAAGCTCTTTTCAAAATTTGTTCGCGGACGGTTTTCAATGTTTTTCTTCTACCCGGGGTACCGCTCCTTCGTCGCTTTACCCCGGGTTATTTAGATTTAACCCTTTCAGGGTATCAATCATCTTCATTTTTCCTTTACTAACACTCTGCTTTAGCTGATCCTGCTTTCTTCAGGAACCGATTCAATTCAATTTACTTACCGAGTCATCACATCAGCCAATCAACACATCAGCTAATCAACTTACACCCCCATCTTCGCCCTTCTGATCTGCTCCATGTCCGTAAAATTCTCGCCAGGTACATAACCTGCCAGCGGAACAATCTTTTCGTGGATGGCATCGAGGAACCAGCCGGGTTGCGGGAAGAAGGCCTCTTCCAACTCGTAGGCCGGGGTGATCCAGTTGCGCGATCCAACAACCACCGGAGGTGCATCGAGGTAATCGAATGCAAGCTCGGTAATGTTGCGGGCCAGGTCGTTCAGAAACGAACCGCGACTGTTGGCATCGCCCGAAATCAGGATGCGGCCGGTTTTCTTAACTGACTCAATCACCGGTCCATAGTTAAATGGCACGAGCGAACGTGCATCGATAACTTCCGCCGACAGGCCATATTTCTCTTCCAATATTTTAGTGGCATCGAGGGCACGGTACAATGTAGCCCCGATTGTCAGAATGGTGACATCTTTACCTGCTCTTTTCACATCCGGTTCGCCCATCGGGATTTCGTAATACCCTTCCGGGACACCACCTGCATGAAACTGTTCACCAATATCATAGACCCGCTGGCTTTCGAAGAATACTACAGGATCAGTACCCTGAAGCGCACTGTTCATCAAACCTTTTGCATCATAAGGAGTTACAGGAAAAACGACTTTCAATCCCGGGATATGGGCCACCAATGAAGTCCAATCTTGTGAATGCTGGGCGCCATATTTAGAACCTACTGAAACCCGCAAAACGACAGGCATCTTCAGCACATTGCCGCTCATCGCCTGCCATTTGGGCAATTGATTGAACACCTCATCGCCGCAACGGCCCAGGAAGTCGCAGTACATGATTTCAGGGATCACCCGCCCACCGCACATGGCATAACCGATAGAAGTTCCTACGATGGAGGCTTCCGAAATCGGCGAATTGAACAGGCGGTGGTATGGAAGCGCTTCGGTAAGCCCGCGGTAGACGGCAAATGCACCACCCCAGTCGCGGTTTTCTTCACCATAGGCAATCAATGTCGGATCTTTGTAGAAACGGTCGATAATTGCTTCAAAAATCCCGTCGCGAAGCTGATATTGCTTCATTTTGGAGAAGGGCTTGCCCTCGCCATCAAAAGCAAAACGCTCTTTTTTAGCCAATTGAATTACCCTGGCATTTTCTGCCATGGCATGATTGACCTCAACCGGGCGATCTTCCATTGAAACAGTTGGTGTATTGGAGAAGATCATCTCTCCAATTTGCTCCGGATGTTGGCGAATATCCATGCGGGGAGAGACGCTTTCATCGATCGATACTTTCAAAAGTTCGACCATCAGCGCTTTGATCTCATCCCAGATGCCATCCAGTTTTTTCTGATCCGTTACACCGGCTTCCACCAGATTTTTGGCATAAGTATGGATGCAATCCTGGTTTTGCCAGGCCTCTACCTCCTCCTTTGAACGGTAGGAGGAGGCATCCGACGGGGAGTGACCGCTGAAACGGTAGGTAAGCACCTCCAGCAAAACAGGACCCTTCTTCTCCTCTATGATTTTTAATTTCCTTTTGTAGGCGTCAATAACAGCCAGCGGATTGTATCCGTCCACCCTTTCCGCATGCATCTGGTCGGGATTGACACCGGCTCCGATGCGGGCAGCCATGCCATAACCCATTGTCTCGCCGGCCGTTTGTCCGCCCATGCCGTATTGGTTGTTCATGATGTTGAAGATCACCGGCAACCCGCCTTTCATGCCATCGTCCCAAAGTTGGGTAAACTGGTCCATGGCCGCGAAGGAGATCCCTTCCCAAACCGGACCGCAGGCCATGGAGGCATCGCCGATGTTGGCCACCACCACACCCTTTTTGCGGTTTACTTTTTTGTAAAGTGCGGCTCCAACGGCGATATCACCGCTTCCGCCGACAATGGCATTGTTAGGATAAACGCCAAAAGGAGTGAAGAAGGCGTGCATACTTCCACCCAAACCCTTGTTGAAACCGGTTTCGCGGGCAAAAATTTCGGCCAGTGTTCCGTATATCAGAAATTTACGACCAAGCTCTTTGACAGTTCCTTTGAAATCCTTTTGCACGATTTTCAAAATGGCGCCTTCAAAGAAAGTCTCCATGATGTGCATCAGCTGGGCATCGTCAAGTTTTTGAATCGAGCTAAGACCCTTTGCCAGAATTTCGCCATGGCTGCGGTGTGAGCCAAAGATGAAATCATCCACGGTGAGGGTGTAAGCCATTCCGACTGCTGAAGCTTCCTGACCTATCGAAAGGTGCGCCGGACCCGGGTGGTCGTAAGGAACGCCGCTGTACTCACCGGTAGTTTTGATGAGGTTCAGCATGGTTTCAAACTCACGGATCACCACCATGTCGTGGTAGATTCGGATCAGCTCATCGTTGGAGAAATTTTTAGTTTCCTCTTTGATGGTCTTGTTGTACTGATTAACAGGAATCGGCTTAAATGTGATCTCGCCGGCCTTTCTTGCGACACTGGGGTCAATAAACTGAACTTTAGGCATACGAATGAATTGACAATTGACAATGGAAAATTGACAATTGGGTTAACACTAAAGTAATTGACAATGGACAATGGACAATTGACAATTGACAATTACGTATATAATTGATATTAAGAACGATAATTATGTTTCTTTAAGTTTGTTTTTGTTTCTGAAACGTTACTGTACAAATTGTGCATTCCCTTCATTGTCAACTGTCAATTGTCAATTGTCAATTTTAAGGTTCAAAATCCGAATATCGTCTCTTTAAATATCTCAGAAACAGTTGGATGCGGGAAAACGACCTCCTCCATTTCCTTGAGGGTCATCTCCATCTCGATGGCCATGCAGGCTCCGTAAATCATCTCGCTGGAGGGGTTTCCAAGCATATGAACGCCAAGTACTTCGCCATACTTCTCACCTACCAGGACTTTGCACAAACCGCTGCCACCCTCATTTTCAGCCAGGAAACGACCGGCATAGGCCATTGGAAGTTTAACACTTCGGTAAGCAATATTTTGTTCTTTGGCTTTCTCTTCTGTCAGACCGACTCCGGAGAATTCAGGATTCGTATAGACAACTCCAGGAATTGCGTTGTAGCGCATCCGGTCGTTTCTTCCGGTCAGGTTGTTCACCACCACTTCGCCTTCACGGCTGGCCGTATGCGCAAGCAGGGAGAATCCGGTAACATCGCCGGCAGCATACACATTCGGCACGTTTGTTTTCATTTTTTCGTCTACTTTGATGCCGCCCCTGTCGAGTTCGACACCTAAATTTTCGAGGCCAAAACCTTTGGTGACAGCCTTGCGGCCCACACTTACCAGAATTTTATCCCCGGAAACAGTCTCTTTTTTACCGGCTTTTTCAAAGATCACTTCATTACCCTTCACTTCAATAACTTTGGATGAAAGGTGGAAGGTGATCCCCTTTTTCGCATACATCTGACGCAGCATGACGCTCATTTCGAGGTCCATACCGGTTAGAATCTCGTCCAGCATCTCCACGATTGTCACGGTAGTGCCCAGAGAATTGAAGAAACTGGCAAACTCCATGCCTATAACTCCCCCACCAATGACTACCAGTGAGGCAGGAAGTTCTTTAAGCTGAAGAATCTCACGGTTGGTTAGGATAATTTCGTTGGGTGTCCCCAGTCCCGGAATCGGTGGAACAAAAGCCTCTGAGCCTGTGCAAATCAGTAAATTAACCGCTTCGATCTCCTCGTCACCTGCGGTGATGGAGATACCTGATGCAGAACGACCTTTGATAAATGCCTCCTTTTTAAGTACATCCACATGGTGCTCTTTCATTTTCATTCCGACTCCACCGACCAACTTTTTCACCACTTTCTCTTTTCTCGACATCATCTTGCCAAAATCGAAAGTCACCTCTTTGGCCTCGACCCCATACTTGGAAGCACCGATGGCATTGTCATACAATTTTGCACTGTAGAGCAGTGTTTTCGTAGGGATACAACCTTCGTTCAGGCATACGCCACCCAATTCGCTTTTCTCGATCAGGACTACTTTGAGTCCCTTGTGTCCGGCGCGTTCAGCTGCAACATATCCTGCAGGTCCACCACCAATGATTGCCAGATCGTAATTTTTGCTCATGTTGAATTGCTTAAATTTTAAAGTTCAATGGTTAAGTTTTCGATTTCTGTCGCAATTTGTTTCAAAAATCGGGTAGCTTCTCCACCGTCGAGTGCCTGGTGGTTGTAAGTAAGGCTCAGTCCGAGGTGCGGAACAAAGCCGTAGACGCCGTCGCCCAGCTCTTTAGGTCTTGGTACAATGGTATTTACACCAAGAATGGCCGTTTGCGGAAGGTTGATAACAGGGGTAAACATTTCAACACCATAATTCCCCAGATTGGATACAGTAAAAGTGGCAGCTTCCGAAGCAAGCAAGTCAGGATTGATGCTCCCGTTTTTACAGGCAGCAGCAACTTCCTTCATCTGATTGGACAATCCCTGGATCGAAAGGTCATCGGCATTGCGAATAACCGGGACCATCAATCCGCGGTCGGTATCAACGGCAATACCCAAATGGATTTTTTTGAAATATTTCATCGAGTCATCCATGAAATGGGTGTTTACCTGCGGATATTTTCTCAACGCTTTGATCACCGCAAAGCAGATCAGGTCGTTCAGTGTAATATTCGTTGGATAACCTTCGTCAACAGCTTTCTTAACCACTTTTCGCAAATGACTGATTTGACGTGCATCAGCCGAAAGATGGTGGGTCAGCTGGGCAGAATTCTGCAACGAGCTAAGCATCGCTTTGGCAATCAGCTTGCGGATATTGGACAATTTCTTGATTTCAAATTCATCAGACGCAACAGCGCCCGGTTGTTTAAGGTCTTTGGCCGTAATGGCCCCGCCCAAACCGCTGCCAGTGCAATTTGTGCAAAGTTGCTCCTCTTCGGCCCGTTTTTTGGCCAGCGGGGTAATTTTTGGTTTCGCTGCCAGATAGGCAATCAGGTCCTGCTCCAGAATTCTCCCATGTGGACCAGTACCTTTTATTCCTGTGGTATCGATTCCTTCTCTTCCAGCAAGGGACCTTGCACGGGGCGAGATAAAATTATTCTCTCCTGCAGCGGATTCGGTAGTTTTGGTTGTAACTACAGTCTTTTCTTCCTTAACAGCGATAGTTTCAGGGACATCTTTTGCCGATGCTGCAATTGCATCAGGAGCGGATACGATTGTTTCCCCTGCCTCGCCAATGACACATACCTCTTTCAGCACTGGAACTTCATCGCCTGATTCGTAGTGAAAAGCTAAGATGGTTCCATCGACAGGTGCGAACTCCTCGAAAGAAGCTTTATCTGTTTCATAGGCAAATAACAGTTCCCCTTTGGTGACTTTATCACCAATTTTCTTTGGTATCTCAGTTAAAATACAACTTTCTACAGATTGCCCCTGCTTGGGCATGATCACAATGGTTGCCATGTCAAATATTTTTTACAAAACTAATTAATTCAACTTGTAAACACAAGTGTATATGTGAAATAATTCTTAATTTTTAATTATTTATTTATAATATATTGAATATTTGATGTTTACAAAATATAACAAAAAAATTTAATGTGTTTACAACTTTTACAAACAAAAATTATTTACCTTTGTTGATTGATGAAAAAATTGATGGAATACGCAACAGTCCTGCCACAGCATAGCAAGGTATACGAAATATTGAGACAACACATCAACGAAGGTGTGTATAAGGAGGGAGACCTGCTCCCGTCTGAAAATGAGCTGTGTGTCCTGCACAAAGTGACCAGGCCAACCATTCGTAAAGCTCTGGATCGTCTTGCGAATGAGGGTTTTATTGCCAGGCACCAGGGGAAAGGCAGCATTGTGAAGGGCGCCCCAAAAGGAGTAGGAATCCTGGCCATGAAAGGGACTACTTCAGCAGTTGGGAAAGAAAACCTACTCACCAAAATTATCGTTAAGCCTGAGATCAGAGGATGGAGTGAGGCTTTTTCCTTCTCGCTTTCCCGAATTGAACTTGAATCGGGCTGCATCTACATGGAACGTCTGCGATTAGTGAACAATAAACCGGTATTTTTTGACATTACCATGATACCCAACATCAATCTTCCGCGGTTTATAGGGAGAAATATGGAGAACAAATCGCTGTTCGATGTCCTGAGAAAAAATTACAGGCTCGAGGTCAAAGGTGGGGAACAGCGCATTCTCGCGATCACTGCAGACGAAAGGCTACAGAAATTTTTCGGTGTACCTGCAGGTCATCCGGTGGTGCAACTCAATCGAAAGATCGAGACCAACCGGATGGGCTTCTACATCTACAGCCAGGTGTTTTGCAATACGGACGAATTTATGCTGAGCGGAAGTTTTTAATCGTTCAATTCAAATATCGCTTCAATCTCCACAGCACTGTTTCCAGGCAGGCCTGATACGCCAAATGCGCTTCTGGCACCAACTCCATTCTCAGCACCAAAAACCTCTTCCATCAGCTGGCTGCAACCATTGATTACGTATGGATGTTTGTCAAAATCCGGAGTTGCGTTCACCATGCCAAACAGCTTGACCACTCTTTTAATCTTATCCAGCGATCCAAGTTCGTGACGCAGTGTAGCCAAAATGGCCAACCCGGCAGCGCGGGCCGCCAGTTTGCCTGCTTCCAAATCAAGCTCTTCCCCAACCTTTCCCTTTATAAGTGTTCCGTCACTCGTGGCTGAAACATGTCCGGAGAGATAGGCCAGGTTTCCGGAAACGACAAGCGGTCTGTACAATCCTTTCGGGGCAGATACGGGTGGCAACTGAAGTTGCAGTTCTTTGATTCTAGCTTCGTAATTCATGTTTATTGAAGTATTGATGTGTTAATGTGAAAATTGAAAAATGTGGAAATGTGAAAATAAACGCAATCGAAAATCGTCAAAGCAAGTCGTTTTGCAGTAGCAGTACTACCGTAGAAACCGTAAAAAAGACGACCATGGTAGCAGTGATGACAATTACTTCCAGTTCGTTGTGTGTTAGTTTATTCCGTTGATACGGATGAACAGGGAAGGCCCTGTCTTCGGCCAAAAGAAGCAGTCTGAAAACCGACCAGCCAACAAGTGTGCCCAAAAGTATTCCTCCAAGGATATCCCCGGGGTAATGTACTCCGAGATAGATCCTGGTGTAGGCAATCAGGCAAGCCCATGGATAGATGAAAATCGTATATCCCCTGCTTCGGAAGAGCAGCGCCGAAAAGGTGGCGAAAGCGAAGGCATTGGCAGCGTGTGCCGAGACAAAACCATACAATCCGCCAGTTGTAAAGAAGATGTGGGCCAATGGTTTCACCGCAGGATCCTGAGATGGCCGCAGACGCATCACACCATGTTTCAAAAGGTTGGCGATCTGATCGGAGAACAAAATAATTAAAACCAGCGAAATAATGACCGGAATGGATTTCCTTCCATATTTTCTGATGATCAGGTAAAGGGTAACACCGTAGAAAATGATCCAGGTAGAGGTGAGTGTAAAAAGAGCCATCACATTATCCATCAGATCGCTGTGGAACCCATTCAGAAAAAAGAATGCAGATTTGTCCCAATCTGAGATTGTCTGTATTACACCCATAACTATTCTATGAATTTAGAAGTTTCCAGATTTCATCTTTCAATTTTACAATCCCATCACCTGTAACTGATGAGATAAAGGTATGCGGAAAATCTTTGAATTCAGTGCTTATCTCTTTCATCAACTCTTTATCGAGCATATCAGATTTTGAGATAGCCACATATCTTTGTTTATCAAGTAGTTCAGGATTAAACATATCCAACTCATTCAGAAGAATATCCAGCTCCTTCCTGTGATTTTTACTATCTGCCGGTATCAAAAAGAGCAAAATAGAGTTACGTTCGATGTGTCGTAGAAAACGCAATCCAAGGCCACGTCCTTCATGCGCTCCCTCAATAATTCCCGGGATATCTGCCATCACAAAGGATTGATTGTCCCTGTAGGAGACAATTCCCAGATTAGGGACCAGGGTTGTAAACGGATAATCGGCAATTTCCGGTTTGGCTGCGGAAACCACCGAAAGCAGGGTAGATTTGCCGGCATTCGGAAATCCTACCAGGCCCACATCTGCAAGGATCTTCAGTTCCAGGATCTTCCATCCCTCCTCTTCGTCTTCACCGGGTTGGGCATATCTGGGAGTCTGGTGGGTGGCGCTCTTGAAGTTGACATTACCGAGCCCTCCCCTGCCCCCCTTCACCAGGATATTTGATTGATCGTGTTCTGTGATTTCGAAAAGCACCTCGCCTGTTTCGGCATCTTTGGCAACTGTCCCCAGGGGAACATCCAGGATAATATCTTCACCGTCCTTGCCATGACTGCGTGAAGCTCCTCCACATTCGCCCCATTCAGCAAAAATATGCTTGCGATATTTCAGGTGCAAAAGCGTCCACATCTGACTGTTGCCACGAAGGATAATGTGCCCTCCCCTGCCGCCGTCGCCACCGTCGGGTCCTCCTTTCGCAGCAAATTTCTCCCTGCGAAAGTGTTTGGACCCCGCCCCTCCATGGCCCGAACGACACATGATTTTCACATAATCCACAAAATTTGTTTCTGCCATCGCTCCTTTTATAGGTTGCCGCAAAGGTACACACTATCCCCGACTATCGAAAACGATCGAAGATAGACAATTTTTTGGTTCAAACTACCGATTCATTACCTTTGGCAGGAGAGTTGAATGTTGAATAATTGGGGAGTTGGAATTCTGATCATCTGCAAATTACTATTGAACCTATCTTCACCCTTCGACAAGCTCAGGGACCGGTCTATTTGCGTTTTTATATAGATGCCCTTCGACAGGCTCAGTGAGCAAAAATAATTTTCATACAAAATCAGCACATCATCACATTAGTTAATCAACACATTCTTCTTATGATTCCTGTTTGGAAAGAACGTTTTAAGATAACTTCGTATCAAGTCGATTTTCAGGAAAACATCAAGCCAACCAACCTGATGCAACTGTTTCAGGAGGCTGCAGGAAACCATGCCCAACATTTGGGTGCAGGGTATGCTGCTTTGGTTGAACAGAAGCTTTTTTGGGCCCTGTCGCGGATTCGGGTTGAAATTCTGCAATTGCCAAAATGGGGGGACGAAATCCACATTGAGACATGGCCATGCAGTCTGGTTGGACCATTCTTCAGGCGTGATTTTATCTTTTACAACAGCCAGGATGAACCAATTTGCAAAGGTGTCTCCGGCTGGTTGTTACTAAATGCTGAAACCATGCGACCCCAGCGGGCAGACAAGCTTACCTTCGACATGCCCTTCAATGAGGGCAAACTTGCCCTGGAGACTTTCCCTGACAGATTAAACGGGACGGCTGAGACAATCATTTTCAGTAAAAAAATCCTCTACAACGAAATCGATGTAAACAACCACGTCAACAATACACGTTACCTGGATTGGGTGATGGATTGCTTCGACAGCGATTTCTACCGGACGCATCGGCTTAAGGATTTCTCCCTTGAATTCCTGGGCGAAATGCATTGGGGGGACGAAGTACAGCTCTTATCCGGGCAGGATGCTACCTCCTTTCACATTCAGGCGTTGAATAGTCAGACTGGAAAGATTGCTTTCAAAGCAGATATTGATTGGAAAATTACCTAAAAAAACCTCTTTGTTTCAATAATTTAAGAATCCATTAATTTTTTTCACCACAATAGGCACATAGGCCACATAGAAACTAATGTGACCTATGTGCCTATTGTGGTGAATTTTTTATTTGAACAATCTGGAGAACCATTTGACCCGGCCTTTGACAAGGGTCATTCCCTTTTCGATGAGGGTGTTGTCAAAATCGTGCGAAAACATCAGCTCGGATGTATCGTTTGCTGAAGATGTGTAGACCAAAATAAAGCTGAAGTGCTCAAAATGTTTGGCCATTAGTCTTGGTATACTCTCCTGTGATAATTTGTATGACACGCCTCCACTGCGTGGCAAAGGGATAATGATCAGGTCCGAAGGCGACAATTGATGTCCAAGATTATGAAATTCCTCCCAGTCGGTAAATTCGGTATGATTTATTGTCACGGAAGTTCGCTGCTGCTGGTGAAACTCACCGACCTTTTCAAAAGTCTGTGGTGAAGCAAAAAACTGACAAGAGAGATCCAGCGATTTTCCCATTCGGAAAACCCGGCTCAACCAGTTCTGAAAACCAAATTCCCGATCAGCAAATTTTGGACAGATGATCACTATTTTTTTGTACAAGTTAAGGTTGGAATGTATGCTCGCAAGCCAGATGGCCTGCTCCGTGTTTTCAACAAGGTATTTGATATTGTTGCCAAAAAGCATTTCAGAAAACTGGTTCCTCATGGCAAAACCAAGAATGATCTCCGTGGCAAATATCTCTTTGGCCACTCTCTTGATGCCCGCGGTAACTTTCTGATCGATGGTAGTAACAATTTCAACCTTTTGGTCAATGGCAGCGGCATGGATGATGGCTTTCTCCAGCATTCTTTTGGCTTCGATCAGTTTCGATTTCGCGGTATGGTCATCATCAACCACTGACAGACTGACAATTGGGAAACGGTTTTTCGGCAGCTTTATGGCAATGGCAAGATCAATCAGGCGCTCCATAGTCCCGGGATTGGAAATTGGGACCAATATCTTCTGTTCCGTAAGGGGTGTCAAAGGCAATTCCCGGTAGGCATCCCCTTCGATCAGAATCCTCTTGGCGGCATTCTCGGTTACGAAAGAGGCCACCAGGCAGGTGACAAGAATCAGCACTATGGTACCATTTAAAACATTTTCATCTACAATGCCCATTTTGAAACCCACCATGATGACGGCCAGGGTAGCTGCGGCATGCGAACTACTCAAACCGAAAATCAATCGGCGCCATGTAGGTGGAAATTTGAATGTGAAGGAGGTCAATGCTGCTGCAAGATATTTTCCGATAATCGCAACGATTGTCAATGTACCGGCAATAACCCAGGCTGCTGATCCATTACCGATCACCTTCAAATTGATCAGCATTCCAACACTAATCAGAAAAAAGGGAATAAAAATGGCATTCCCAACGAACTCCAGCCGGTTCATCAGGGATGAAGTTTTTGGTACATATCTGTTCAGGGCTATTCCAGCGGCAAAAGCGCCGATGATGGGCTCCAGACCGGCCACTTCAGATAAAAATGCGGCAAAGAAGACCATGGAGAGGACAAAGACAAAATGGGACCGTTTTTCCCCCTCCAGCTTCTTAAAAAACCAGGAGGTAACCACCGGTATCAACAAAAAGACGACCAGCAGAAATAGTATGACGGAAATGGCAAAATTTATCCAAAAATGAAGGTTTATTTCACCTTTTACGGAGCCTACAATGACGGCAAAAAGAACTAGAACAGCGGTATCAGTCAACATGGTACCGCCCACAGTGATTGCCACTGCCTCGTGCCTGGAGATCCCCATTCTGCTCACAATCGGATAGGTGACAAGTGTATGTGTAGAAAACATACTGGCTACCAACAAGCTGGCGTTAAAATCAAGACCGATAAGGAAGCGGCATACGGGAAACCCGATGGCCATTGGGATCAGAAAAGTGTAAATACCGAAAACCAGACTCTTGTGCTTATTACTCCTAAACTCTTTCAGGTCCAGTTCGAGCCCGGCCAAAAACATGATGTAGAGCAATCCGATGGTTGAAAAGAGGTCGACCGCGGCATTTTTTTCGATCCAGCCAAGTCCATGAGGGCCAATGATCAATCCGGATAAAATCAGTCCGATGATACCCGGAATTTTCAAACTCCTCAGTAGAAT
>Ga0172379_10003262_pt1 | contig 26266 bp, 13 predicted proteins | sample GrowelOW334metaG_FD_119756 | JGI IMG/M metagenome (GOLD analysis project Ga0172379, IMG submission 119756) | Groundwater microbial communities from an aquifer near a municipal landfill in Southern Ontario, Canada - Groundwater well OW334 metaG | ecosystem: Environmental > Aquatic > Deep...
AAAAGATGTTCGATATATAATCCCAATTACTACTATGGAGTTGCGGGGCAGGCGTTTATCAACAAACAAAGGCTTTCGGGCGATACGAGTCCCGCTTTGTATTTCGGAACGAATCTGATAACTCCACTCATGTATTCGTATACTACGATATTAGGCGTGGTTCCTAATATTCCATTCGGAAGATATCCGATCAAGGTCGTGAAAGATGGTTTCGACAGCGTGAACGCGCCTCCCGCGCCGATAGAGTTCGAAATATTCGGCGTGAGCCTCAGCAGTTATACGCAAACAGCGCCAGGATCGGGATTGTACGACCTCGTTTTCGATACTTCCCGGGCAAACACAAAAACGATTACTATCAATGTGAACGGCACGGATTACACCCGCACAGCCGACGCAACCTCGAAAGTGTATATCAATAACGTCGCGCTCAGCGACGCGGCCCATAGTTATACGGCTTCTTATGCCGCGGAGTGCAACGGCACGGTGTCAGGTCAGTTGCCGATTGATTTCGCATCGCCGACCACGACGATTAACTCGCCCGACGCCGGCGCGATGCAGGCCGCCGATTTCACCGTTGATGTTACGAACGCGGACACGGGCGGCTCGGGATTGAATCAGTGCTTCTATCGCGTGTCGAGCGATTCGATCGAAACTCTCCCATGGACAGGTTACGATTGCGCGACGGATCCCTCCATCACCGTGGGCGCCGCCGCCGACTGCCGCGATGACGGAACGAATATCTGTCAGGTCGAATTCTACGACACCGACATCGCCGGCAACATCGGCGTGACCGTTTCGAGGCAATTCTCGATCACCCTCCCGCCACCGGCCCCCGCGCCCTCAATCCTGTCCATCTCTCCCGACACCGGGCCTGTGATGACAATTGTCGTCATCACCGGCAATAACTTCGATCCCGTCCCGGCGAACAATATTGTTAAATTCAACGGCAAGGTGGCGGAGATAGCATCAGCTTCCTCCACGCAGTTGGTTGTCATCGTTCCTCCGCCCGGACCGGGTTCCGCGGTAATTTCCGCCGCGAGCGGAGGCACGGTTGATGCATCACCCGGAGCCACTACAGGTCTGGTAACTGTCGAGATTGCCGGGCAGGAATCTGTGGGAAATCCTATCTTCACCGTCAACCCTGAACCTCCATTGCCTTCACTTATGTTTCCCCCGGGCACGATCAACAGCGATACTGAAATAACGATTATTCCCATTTATGAAGAATCAGATGCGCCGCTGCCGATGCCGGCGAACAATGAGTTCCTTGGAGGGGTCAAGATACTTCCGAATGGTCTGACTCTGAACTCACCGGTTCTTCTGACGGCTACACTGAACAAGCAAATTACGCCATACAGTGATATCCCGGTCAATTTTTATGATGATTCCGCTTCACCTCCTCCAACAAGTTATGTGGATGCCGGAATAACAATATTCATTCAGCCGCCGGGTGATTTCGGTTATATTCCCATTTCACATTTTTCTACTTATACATGGATGCAGGCCATGGTTTCGACAGGGCCTTGGATAAATTTAAATGGTGTAGCGCCGCCGTTATTCACAAGCGATGTTATGAACAACATCAATATTAATGGAGGGAATTTCTTACAGTTTATCAACGGAAACGCTGGTACATTTGTTAGATTCGGCGGCAACACGAATCTGGGAGTATGTCCGCCCGGAGGAATAAATGCCAATCCGTCATTTATAGTTGGAAATCAGATTTCAGTGACAGTGCCGGTGGACGCGAATGCTTACTATACTTTTCCGGGTTTTCCGGGGCGGGTTCCAATATTTGTCTATGATCCGACTCTACCAAAGAAATTCGCGGCGGATGTATGTAATTTCCTTAGGACAAACGACGACCAATTTTTTACTGTTAATCCTCCGAGATGCAATTTGATCCATCCGCGACGTGGAAGACAGGACGATGTAATCGAGATAAACGGAATGAATTTCAGCCAGATAGACGGCAATAATTCCATAACGATCAACGGCTTGGCGGCGCCTCCACCGACTTCGAATCAATATTTTTCACTTTTAGTGAGCGCGCCCGCCGGCGGTACATCCGGCAATGTCATTATAACCTCGAACGGACAGACAAGCGCGGCGAATGCTCCATACTGCACTTTCAATTACGAATCTGATAAAACTGCTTACATGCCCGCGCCCGCGAGCGCCAATGCGGTAACAGTGAACGTTGACACTAAAACCGAGTCGCTGCCGCCTGCGACAGCTGGAACAACGCCGGTAAGCGCGGAGTTCACTCCCGACAGTAGCTTCGTGCTGGTGGCCAACTCAGACTCGAATAATGTATCCGTTATCAATGCGGCGACGAAGGCAAAGATTACCGACGTCCCGGTAGACACCAACCCGGTTGACGTTGCCGTCGCGCCAATGTTCGCGGGCACATGCGCCACGAATAACTGCGCTTATGTCACTAATAAAGATTCGGATACTGTCAAAGTGATAAATGTTGAATCACAGACGGTGGCCGCAACGATCAACGTGGGCGCTGCGGGATGCGTCAAGCCGTACGGCGTGGATGTCGGCCCGAGCGGGAAGCTCGTTTATGTATCCTGTTACGGTTCGAATTTCGTGAAAATCATAGACGCGACAACCAACTCCGTTGTAGGCGGCGATATCTGGGTCGGCGTTAATCCGACTGAAGTGAAGGTTACCCCGGATGGGAGATATATCCTTGTCGTCAACGAGTTCGACAGAACTGTTTCCGTGATTGATTCCGCAACGAACAATGCCATCGCAACCATAAACGTCGGCCAAAAGCCGCGCAGGATAGCCGTTCTGCCTGACAGTTCGAAAGCATACGTAACGAATCAGACAGATAACACGGTTTCTGTCATCAATCTCTCGACGCTCGCCGTAACCTCGACAATAAGCAGCGGTGACTTTTCGCTTCCGGACGGGCTGGACGTCCATCCCAACGGGCAAGTAATTTTTGTCGCAAACACGGGCGGCTCTTCGGCGGCGGTTATCAACACTACGTCCGATTCGGTGACGTCGCCGGCTATAACTCTCAGCCAGACTCCGACGGATGTCGCGGTTCAGCCGTATATACTTTTCGGACAGCCGAATATCACGGGCACGACGCCCGCTACGCCTCAGTCCACGGGTACGTCTATTGTAATAAACGGGTCCAACTTCGACCCGGAGATGTGGCGGAACACGGTAATGTTCACCCAGACAAATCCCCCGTCCGCCGTACCGGCCCAAGTGACGGGCGCGACGGTGGGGCAATTAACCGTGGTGATCCCATCCAATGCAAACTCAGGATGCCTTACTGTGACGATTGACAACCAAGTCTCGAATTGCCTCAACTTCACCATCACAGATCCGCTGCCGGTGATTTACAATTACGATCCGCCGGCCGCTCTGCCCGGCCAGACGATCACTATCAACGGCGCGAATTTCGATCCTACTCCCTTAAATAACACCGTCAGTTTCGGCGGATTGAACGGGGTAGTGAATACGGCGAGCGCGACCCAGCTCACCGTTACCGTGCCCGCCCTCGCGGCCTGCGGCAATTACAACCTGACCGTTACAACTCTCGCCGGCACAAGCGCTCCCGTGACTTTTATCTACGGCTACTACCTCGGCCGCAAGGAATTTATTCCAAGCTATGGGAACGCCGTTCTTTATCCGACGTGGAGCCATAAAGGCGATAAGGTCGCGTTTATCTCCAAGAAGGATAACGGAGGGCCCGGAGGTCTTTGCGACGGACATGTGAACACATGCGACGACTGGAACGTTTACGTTCTCGATAATTTCAACGCCGGGTCGCTTACATGGGCTACCGCGACTATCGTCACGAACGACGCCATGAAGGTGCGGCAGGTGTCCGGCGTTTCGTGGAACGCTTCAGATACGCTGATCGGCATCCACTTAGACCCGGAAGTGTCGGGTTCGAATTTCCGGATGTACTACGTGAAGGCGGACGGATCAACACAGGACTTAGCTCGCGCGGGTCTGGAAGGAGCCGGATACAGGATGAGCGCGGCGACGTCAACTAAGTGGATTCATACGGCCGACATGTCAGGCCCCGCCGGCACCTGCGCTAATCCCTTCAACGATGAAGTGCTTCTGGCGGAGGCGGGCGATCCGTCGGCTTACGGCGGCTCGGGCAGCGGGTTTGAGTTATTCGCTTACTACGATGACGGTTCGTATCCGAACTGCTTTGACGCCAACGGCGTTCCGCACGAGGAACTTTGTTTTGAAAAGAAGATAGTGGATTTCTCCGATCCCGCGGAACGGGATAATTGGGTTATTTTCCCGAAATGGAGTCCGGACTGCAATAAAATAATGCTTGAGTTCTGGGCCGACGGCTGGGACAATCCGGGAATGGGTATCACGGAGATTGATGTGAGCGGCACCGGCTTCGGCAAAGAAGGCATAAAGGACTTTGGTTTTACGCCCAAGACATATGCGGATCTGATTAGCTCCAGCAACTATGTGTTTTCATGCAATGGGGGTTGCCCGAACGGTCAGGCATGGTCGTCCTACTGGAGGAACGACAGCCAAAATATCATCAGCGGCATTGACGTGACGGATAGCATGTGGTTCCCCTGCATAGCCGGAGAGAACGATGTGGTGGGCAAATGCTTCCAGCCCGGCAACATCAACCTGCGGATGTTCGACACGAGTGTCATGCCGGCGACCGCCACCGTCACGCAGATTAAAACCGAGTCTTTCCACGAGTACGTGATGACAAATTGCGCGGATTCCTATGACACGGCGGACCATTACGCGAACTGTCCGCGTGGCGCCTTCACCCGTAACGTGTATGCGTACACATCCATGGGTCCGAAAACAAACGGCGCGCTTAGGTTCCTCTACGACTGGTCACCGCCGCCGGCAACATGCCAGATCATAGAATAATCTTTTGTAGGGGCGGCCCTAAGGTCCGCCCCTACTTTATTCGTACTTATTCGTGTTAATTCGTGGTTTATCTTTGTGTTTTTATTCGTGCAAATTCGCAGTTGATTTTTTATCTTTTTGCTTTCTCCTGATACTCCAACAAATCCAATACCGATCTCGACAAATCATCCGAATGAATGATCGCATCCGCATTCGTCGTCTGCTTTATCTGCTCACGCGCGAGGTCAACCGTTTCCGCGGCCATATCCGCATCCTCAAGACGGCTGTTCGCCGCGCTCAAGTTAATCCCGCTCAAGCTGTTATCGTTGATAATATGTTCAATGCGTTTCTGCATCGTTTCTTCATCAATCCTATATGTCGATATCTTCGCTATTGCATTATCTACAACGGTAATAGAATTTTGCGCATTTGATGAAGAAGAAACATTAATCCCGGAAGCGCCGATCGATGCCGCCCTCGCATCTGGAAGCGTGATCTGCAATCTATAGTTGACCCCATTATCCGGACCGATCTGAAGACATGGGTGCGAAGTAACACCGCCGAATGACGAATTGAAATCCTGAGGCGGATTGTTTGTCAGGTTGACTTGATTCGAACCGTCTGGATTCATGATAAAAATATCGCTTATTGAACTTCTGGAGGAAGAGAAGGTGATTTTTGAACCATCAGGCGACCATTTGGCGCCTGCATCTGATGCTGGATTATTTGTAAGATTTATTTGATTTGTCCCATTGCTGTTCATTGTGAAAACATCACTGTTGCCTGTACGAAGTGAATCGAAAAGAATTTTTGTTCCATCCGGCGACCATGAAGGCAAAATATCAACGGCAGGATTATTCGTAAGCCTTACAAGGTTTGAACCATCGCTGTTCATTACATATATTTCATAATTTCCATCACGATTTGTAGAGAAAGCTATTTTTGATCCATCCGGCGACCATGCGGAATATGAATCAACAGCGGCATTGTTGGTAAGCCTTACTTGACTCGAACCATCACTATTCATTACATAAATTTCGTTATTTCCGTCGCGATTTGTTGTAAATGCATTCTTTGAACCATCAGGTGACCATGAAGGCCAACTGTCAACAGCAAGGTTATTAGTAAGCCTAACAATGCCCGTGCCATCAATATTCATAACATATATATCGTCATTTCCACCTTGTATTGATCTGAACGCAATTTTCGTCCCGTCCGGCGACAATGCAGGCTCGAAATCTGAAGCTGGATTATTTGTCAGATTAACCGGATTAGTTCCGTCACTGTTCATGGAGTAGATTTCATAGTTCCCGTCCCGGTTGGTGCAAAATACAAGATTGTATACTCCCGGCTCGGCTCCGCCTGTGAGGATATGTTTTTCATTATATGTCGTTGCTTCCGCGATTTGAGTAATCTCACTCTTTAGTGAATTGTTTTCATTTTGAAGCTTATCCCTGTCGGATTGGGTTAGAGTGGCGTCGTTCGAGGCACGCACGGCGAGCTCCCGCATCCTGATAAGAATATCGTGAATCTGACCCAGCCCGCCGTCCATCGTCTGTAGCAGGTTTATGCCGTCCTGACAATTGCCGACCCCAACGTTGTACCCACGCGCCTGCGCCGCCATCCCCTTCGAGATCGCAAGTCCGGATGGGTTGTCCGCGCCGCGGTTGATGCGCAACGCTGAAGACAGCCGCTCCGAAGCCGTCGCCGTTGCCTTAAGGCTCAGCCTCCTCGCATTCAGCGCCTTTGCCGCCTCAATGTTGGTAATGATGCTCATTCGGCCTTTTCCGTTCTCTAATCAGCGCGATGCAAAGCAAATAAAACAACAGGGTGTAAATATGCTATTAGTTTTATCGGCATATTACGTGTAATTCTTTAGCGAATTTCAGCGTAAATACTCAAACATAATACCGCGCATTGACAACTAAGCAATAATACCAGCTTGTGTTGTGCTGTATAGCAACTGCTTCACCCGTAATGTGTATGCATACACATCCATGGGTCCGAAAACAAACGGCGCGCTTAGGTTCCTCTACGACTGGTCACCGCCGCCGGCAACATGCCAGATCATAGAATGAGAAAAAGATAACCACGGAGACACGGAGAGAATTCGTAGGGGCGGACCTAAGGTCCGCCCCTTTTATCAGGGGACATGTTCGTTTTCGGAACGTGTCCCCTGATGGTTACGTATTCGTTTTTTGTCTTTAATTTAGCGCCAATCCGTGGTTAAAGTTTTGACGAAGCGTTTGCATACTATTGTTTGTTTGTTACTCAAGATACATGCAAAATATACCGATAACTTTAACAGAATACTTGTATTCCCATCTTTGCATTGCGCGGCATTTGGGTTGTGCGTGTACTGGAGAAGGGCCATATGAGCATCATTACCAACATCGAAGCGGCAAAGGCGCTGAACGCAAGGAGGCTGAGCCTTCAGGCGACTGCGACGGCTTCGGAGCGGCTATCGTCCGCGTTGCGCATCAACCGAGGGGCGGACAATCCGTCGGGGCTTGCGATCTCAAAGGGCATGACGGCGCAGGCGCGTGGGTACAACACAGCGACCGGCAATTGCCAGGACGGTATAAACCTTCTACAGACGATGGACGGCGGGCTTGCGCAGATTCACGATATTCTTATCAGGATGCGGGAGCTTGCCGTCAGGGGGGCCAACGACGCCACGCTGACGCAATCCGACAGGAATAAACTTCAAAATGAAAATAATTCACTGAAAAGCGAAATAACGCAAATCGCTGATGCAACGACATACAATGAAAAACATATTCTCACGGGCGGGGCAGAGCCGGGGGTTTACAGTATTACATTTTGTACAAATCGCGACGGCAATTACGAAATATATTCAATGAACACAGATGGTTCGAATCCGGTTAATCTTACGAATAATGCAGCTTGGGACCTTGAGCCTTCGTTTTCACCGGATGGCTCTAAAATTGCCTTCAGATCAAATCGTAATGGTAATTATGAAATATATGTAATGAATAGTGACGGTTCAAATCAAGTCAGGCTCACTAATAATCCCGCCCTTGATGGTGAACCTGTGTGGTCGCCGGATGGCTCTAAAATTGCTTTCAGTTCATATAGTACTGGCGGCGGCGATATATATGTGATGAACAGTGACGGTTCAAATCAAGTCAGGCTTACTAATAATCCCGCCGCTGACTGGAATCCAGCATGGTCGCCGGATGGTTCTAAAATCGCATTTACAACTTCTCGTGACGGAAATGCCGAAATATATGTAATGAACAGTGATGGTTCAAACCAAGTTAATCTTACAAATAGTCCATTGCCGGACACTCGGCCTGCATGGTCGCCGGACGGTTCAAGAATTGCTTTCGAATCACAACGTACACTTAATGGCGAAGTATTTGTAATGAATAGCGATGGTTCAAACCAAATTAATCTTACTAATAATCCTTCATCTGATGGGGGGCCTGCATGGTCTCCGGATGGTTCAAAAATTTCATTCTCAACAAGCCGCGTTGATATCAGTGAAATATTTATTATGAATCCTGATGGTTCAAACCCGGTTAATCTTTCCAATAATCCGGCACAAGATTTCAAATCATCTTATGGCGGTGTAATCTCCTATCCTTATCTACAGGTCGGTCCGGATAACGGCGCTGATTACAGGATACAGATCACGCTGCCTGATGCGAGGGCGGCATCGATCGGCGCCGCGGGAGCGACTGTTTCAACAGCAGCCGGAGCGCGGAATGCAATAACCGCAATCGACAACGCGATAGCAAAAGTTTCCTCATACAGAGCAGAAGAAGGAACGATGCAGAAGAAGCTCGAACTCATAGTCAACGACAACAGCTTGAGCGGGATAAACATCAGCGCTTCGAACAGCAGGCTTGAGGATGCGGATATAGCGTCTGAGACAGTTGACCTTGCGCGCGAGCAGATAAAACAGACAACGAACGCTGAAGCGATTATTAAATCGGATGATCTTTCCCGCTCGGTTCTCGATTTGCTCGATGAACAGGCGAAAGCGTTAGCGTAAGAGAAGTTTTAGCCACGAAGACACAGAGGCGCGAAGAGAATTCGTTGGGGCGGCCCTGAGTGGCTGCCCCTTATGCGCGCGGCGTCAACTGCGTCGAGCCACTGGGTTGATGTGTCGCCATATGCCGGTCACGATCGACCATACGGCGCCAATGGAGGCAGGCGGCCACTTATATTTTGCGTTGCGTCGAGAACGTGTCGTTGATTTATCCAATAACCGGCATATGCGCTGTTCCATTAGTTTTATACTGATGTATTGTTATTATCGAATATATTTTGTAGTCTTTTCAGACGAAAGAGAATGAACGCTGCGGGAGGAACGGGAATGAATGAGGATCTGAGAATAGCGCTTATAGGCGCGGCGGGAATGTCGTTCGGGCCAGTGACGGTATATGACACGATAATGTCTGAGAAAGCGAGAGGAGCGACGCTCGTTTTGGTGGACATCAACAAAAAGCGGCTCGACATCTGCTACAAAGCGGCAGTGAGGTTGAACGAGGACGCCGGATCGCCGGTCAGGATCGAGAAAACAAGCGATATCGCCAAGGCGCTCGACGGAGCAAAATTCGTGCTCACCTCGGTGGAAAACGATAGGTTCAAATACTGGAAGCAGGATTACACGATACCGAAAAAATACGGGTCGTCGCAGGTTATGGGCGAAAACGGAGGTCCCGGCGGACTGTTCCATTCGCTGAGGAGCGTGAAGCTTACTCTTTCAATCTGCGCCGATATCGAAAAGTACGCTCCCGACGCTTTCGTCATCAATCTGACAAACCCGATGTCGCGCGTGTGCCTTGCGATAAACCGGTATACGAAGCTGCGCAACGTGGGTCTGTGCCACGAATTTCACGGCGGTCTCGAAAGGGTTGCGGCCGCGCTGTTCACGCCCTTCGAAGACATTGACGGAGAAGCCTCCGGAATCAATCACTTCACATTTTTTTACAAACTGACCAACAACAAGACGGGAGAAGACCTCTATCCGAGAGTGCGCGAGCACATGTCGGTCTATCCGCTATACTGGGGCACGGTGGTTTCCCGGCTGTTCAAGGATCACGGACTGCTCGCAACATCAACAGACAGCCATGTGGCCGAATATATTCCCGCTCCGAATAAAATAAAGAAATTGGAATATCCGTTCTGGTTTTATTTCTCTCAGGAATGGGAGATGAGGAACTCGGTGACGATGCAGTGCGGCGACAGGAATTCGGCCATTCCGAAGAACCTGATCGTTCCGTCCGGCGAACTTACGCTCCCGATCATCGAATGCATGACGACCGGCGAGCGCGTGTATATGGGCGCGGTGAACGTGCCCAACAAAGGCTACGTGCCGAATTTCCCTGAGGGCGCGATGGTCGAGGTTGCCGCCTACTGCGACGGGGAGGGGATACACCCGATAGCCACGCCGCCGGTCAAGGACTCGCTTGCGGCGCTGATGAATGCGCAGATCGAATTGCAGTCGCTAATCGTGGACGCCGCGGCTAAGGGCGACTGGGAGCTTGCCTTCGAGGCGCTGCTGAAAGACCCGCAGTGTCCGCCGGACAAGGACAAGGCGCGCAAAATGTTCGACGAGATGTGCGTGAAGCAGGCGAAATACCTGCCGTTCTGACCCTTCGCGCCCGGCGCAGCTTTTCAATTTGCATTTAATTGCGCTTAGCCAGCATGCTGTAATTACCGGCATATTCGCTTTTTATTTTTCGCCGCGTTCTGCATGCTCAATTCCGCAATTTGCTTTTAATATCATATCTCAGGTTTTAGCGCGCGTGGCATGTGTGGCAGCCGTTGAAAGTCATGCCGTCGCGATTAGGTTCCCAGAGGTTGCCGATAGTAGAGAAGCCGAGATTTTCCCATGTTCCTTTGTAGTTGGTGTCGCTGGAGAATTCAATGCCTGAAATCCAGCGCGCCCATTTGTAGCCCCACTTGAGCTGCGCTGCGAGAATGAAGGGGAATCCGATGTTTTGAGGAATGGTTAAACCGTTGATTTTATCTGCGACAATGATGTCCTTAGTCATGAGAAAATCGATAGGAAGCGAAGTTGTGAAGCCGTCAATCGAGTGAAAGATGACGACGGTGGCTTCGGGTTTGGGTCCCGCTGATGCGACGAGGTCGCGAAAATAAACGCCTTCCCATAGGTAGGGCTGAGTCCAGTTTTCCACGCAATGCACGCTGGCGACTTTCTTGTGGCGCGTGAATCCGCCGGTCACCTGAGAGTAGGTCAGGCTCATAGGACGGTCGACAAGGCCGTAGATATTGAGCCTGTATGCGTTTGTGTCGATGGTTGTGGTGTCATTGGTTTTCGCGCCTTTAAAATCCGCGATTTTTGTAAGGCTGCCGCCTTCATAGGTTGTAATTTCAACCGGATTTTGAGGCAGCGATCCAATTGAAATTCTCTTGCTTTCGTCGCCTCCGCCTCCGCCTCCGCAGCCTGCAGCCGCGACGAGAAATAATATTAAGAATCCGAATAATGTTCTTTTCAATTTGATATCATCTTGTCGCATGTTTTAACTCCTTTGTCATTTGAGTATAAAAGGCGTCCGGCATTCAACAACAAGACGTTTAAGATGGGAAACGGAATGAATCATCGCGGATAACAGAACACAATGCGAAACCACCGGCAAAACTTCCGGGGCGGAGACGCATAAAACTATTAATCTTTGGAATGTGTATGATATGAGTAGCTAATTCTTAATTCAGTCTTCTCTTTTTAGGCATATCTCTCGCGATCAGCCGGAAATCATAATAATCGAGACGATATTTTGGGGTTATTCTTTTGACGCCAAATCTTTCAAATTCAGTTCAAGGTATGGTATTGTAAAGGCAGGTTGCCATTCGGCGCCTGTTGAATTTTCCCAAGACACGTAGAAGTCCAGGTCTGTCGCGGAGTAAACGACGGAAAGCACGTTCTGGGACGGCATTGCCACTGCGGAGGCGATCTCCATAGCGGTTTCCGGGCCTATCAGCTTCTTCACGCCGGTAGCGGCGAAAACGGGTTTGCCTGTGTATGGATTGTTGAAAGCTCTGCCGGTCTCCAGCGCCAATAGAGCGTCGTATTGAGACTTGTGCCGGTCGAGATACGAACCGCCCTTAACCGGGTTCCCGCCGCCGTCCTCTCTTCCCGGCCCGTGTGCGGCCGTCTGCGTTTTTCTTATGTCCTGGCTCATGGCGATGTCCGCGCGGAGAACGGCCTGTTTCAACGGCGTTCCGTAATGCGTCGGAGAGCCGTTCACAAGAATTATATTCCCTTCCGAATCAGTCCATATCGCATCGCGTTCCACCGGGTCGTCATCATACATAATCGCAGTGAATTTTCCATTCTCCTCCACAGCCGCCGCGCGGGGACTCCACGCGCCTGTCCCGTAATTCTCCGCGTCGCCGTCGCCAATCAGGAAGTTGTATCCGATTGTGTTTTCCGCCGACTGAATGATTTTCAACGCGTCGTCAAGGCTGTTCGATTCTTCCAGTATTTTGCGGAACATGACGGTCCAGGGCATGCCGTTCAATTTCTCGACTTTGTTCTCGGAGCCGATCTCCGAAACGGTGATGCCCTTATCGTTCATGCCGTTGGTGGCGCCGGTGAAGCCGATGTATCCGGCGGTCATGTAGGAGTTCAGCTTTTTACCGTTCGCGTCTACCGGCAAATAAACCGTAATAAGCTTGAACCGGTCTGTGCCTGAGCCGGGTTTCCAGTCGAGAATCCGGCTGGAGTACAGCTTTCCGCCTTCTGTGCGATCGCCCCATGCGGCGAACGCGGAACATGTGTAAGCGAGTTCGCCCAGAAGGGGACGCAATGATGATTGTTTGCCAAGCAGAGATCCCATGTCGTTCATGTCGCTGATGTTGGAGATCACCAGCGGCGTAATCAGGTTCAGTTCCGAAATCTCCACGCCCGACTCACGGGCGCCATCGACTACGCCTTTTAGTTCCTCTTTAAACGCGTCCGGCACGTGGGGGGACATCATTCCCCATACCGCCATTACAAGTTTCTCGAGGTCTTCCTTCGAGTGTTTGCCGCCCATCACCATGCTCAAGTCCGTTGCTTTAGTTATCATGGCGATTTGTGGGGCAAGCATCGTCCCGTACTGTTTGCCCATCTCGTAGTGGGTTCCCTTCAGAACCGCAACGTTAACGCCGCCATAAGATGTCTCAGCCAGCAGCAGACGCCCAGAACCGCTAACTGCAATCACTTTAATATTTCCGGGTTTCTCGATCTCCATGCAGAACGCGCCGACTGCCGCAAAAAGCAGAAGCGCCACGGATAGGAGAACGATTCGATTCAAAAGTTTTTTCATGGTTAACGGCCTTCCTTATGTGAAATAAATGTCTGAAAACCCAGTTTGTCTGTAATTATCCATGACAAAATCGAATGGGCATCAACCTGATCTGATACCCAAAAACGAAATAATTCAAAAGCCTGACTTATCAAGAACAATCAATTTTCGTATTTTATCACAAAACAATTATGCAATAAAAGATAAATCTAAAAATATTTCAGGGCTCGGTTTCAATGGTTCGCTGACGCTGATCAGAAATAAACCGATTTCGCTATTAGAAATAGATATAATTATATACTGCTGTCTTTGTTATTTGTAACCGGAATAATATCAATCTTATATTATTCCCAAGAAAGCAATCGCACAGGCCCTAAAAGGCCGGACTCCAGAAGCGGCGAGTTTTTCTTATAGGGACGGTTGGTGGTCCATGTCAGGCGTTGTTCATCCGGCAACGCCGCATCTCCGATAAGCCGGTTGGCCCAAAGATTTGCCACCACGATTTCCAGACGGTTGTCGCGCACGCGCAACAGGCCGGCAGGGATTGCCACGCGCCAAGGCGAGCTCCATACCACGCCGAGTTCGGCGCCGTTGAGCTTAAGCGAAGCGATGTTTGCCACATTTCCGAGTGAAACGAACTGCCCGATGTTCCCATCGAAACTCGTCCTGTATGTGGCAGCGCCGGAATAATAACGAATGCCGTCTTCCGGCCGTTTGCTCCAATCATATAGTTTGTCGAATGTCATCTTTTCCGGACCGCCCCACGCCGGATCGAATGAAACATCCCAAGGCCCGCCTATCTCAAGCGATGTTTTGAATGTCGGGAAGTTCTTCTCGCTTTCAGCCTGCCGGTCGCTTTTCCGGAATACCACGAAGTAACTCTCGTAGGGATCAAACCTGAGCGGAATTGTCGTCACTCCGCCCGCGGCGGCGAATTCCGGCAGCGCGCGTATTGTTCCCGTAAGCGCCTCCCAAAGTTCAGGCGTCAACCCATCGACGCGGAATGCGCCGGTTGTTTCAACCTGATCGCCGGAGCGATTCGATACGAAATAGATTTCAAGGTCGCCTTCGCGGCGATGTGTGTAACGCACCGGCCCGGACGAGAGAAAATCTTCATTCACTCCCATCTCGCGAATGATTTCAGCCGTGCGTCCGTATTGGGGATACAAGCCGGATTCCATTTTCAATCCGGAAGGCTCCACGCCAGTTTCGGCAGCCGTTTTCGCCGCTTTAAAATCCTTGTCGTATAAGCCGCCTCCCCAAATGATTCGTCCTTTGCCACGCTTCAGTTCGGTAAGCGTCGCAGGTGGCATAAGAGCGCCCCAAAGCGATTCAGATTCGGCGGCGACAATGCTATCGCATGCGGGATAATTCACTAAGCTTGGCGATTTTTGCGGCGCCGGGCCGACCACGGTCGCGCCGGCCATGACAAGCTCTTTGATCTTATTCAGCAATTCGGGCGTCATTGTGGGAGAATCCGGCAGTACGAGGAGGCGGTACTCGGCGCCGCCGGGGAAGACGATCCTGCCATCCCGGACGCCTGCTGATTTAATAAGTTCCACAGGGGAGCAGCCGTCGAAGTTATAGCCGCGCCGGTCCGGCAAAGTGTCGCTTCCCTCGAAAGCGGAGACCGGAGGCTGGAAGACGTTCGGAGCGCCTTCAGGAATAAGATACAGAATATCCGCGACGGTTCTTCCCTGGCGCAGTAAATACTGTGATCGCGCAATGTACTTGTGATAAGCGCCGGCTATCGGCCACCACGTCTGCCCGCGATCCCAGTGAACGCCGTATGGCCCCATGGCCATGCCGGGGCGCCCCTCGTTGGGCTTGTGGGCGAATGTGTGGTACATGAAGCGGTTGACGCCAGCGGCAAACGCCCAATCTCCCTGGTTTTTCAGGTTGCCCGGATGGTTTCGCCAGTGATCGCCGCCTGAAGTGAACGCCTCGGCGGCGACAACGGGGCGGCCTAACACGTGAGCGATAGAGGTTGCTTCAGCGCAACTGAAGGATGAGTTGAACCCGAGGCTCCAGAACTCGCACATCGGCATGTCGGCCACCGCGCCCAGATCGAAATCACCGGCCGGATTCATATCGTACGGTTCGATGGACAACGTCAGCCCGCGCTGCCTGCCGAGTTCCTTAAGGCGTTCCGCGTGGTTCTCCACAATCAACTCGCTGCCAGTGCGCCGCAGGTCCCACAGAAACCGCTCGGTTAATTCACGGCTACCGACGACAAAACCCAAGTAGGCCGGGTAGTAAGGCTGTGGATCATAACCGCGCCGCTTAATAAACTCTTCGCGCAGTTTAGGCGTCCAGTTCTGAGCGCCCATCTCCCAACTGTCGATGTGCAGCATGGTCAAGCCTGCGCCTGCTTTCGGGGGGCCGACCTTGTCCAACAGCTTGGCGGCGTAATTGTTGAAATGAGCGTCGAGCGCCGCGGCGTCGAACTTGTCGCATTCGAATCCCAAACCCGGTTCCGGAGCCGGCCGTGTGATGGCGCCGTTGTTACGGCTGACAAAGCGCAAAATCGTCCAATTGCCGGATGGAACCTGCCAGTCGAGCGAACCGTCCGGCTTAATGTGATCGGTCAGATCAATGATTTGATCCAATGGAATCGCTCCGCCCGCGGGCGTTGCCGGATACTCAGCCTGCGTGGCGAGGTATGGCTTCACGCCGGGTTGCGAAGTGAACGGAGCCCTATAGTAAAGCGCCTTTTCGTCTATGTCAGGAATTTTCGCGGCAAGCGTCGGAGTTGGGAACGCAAGCACGACTACGTTTTTGAAAAAACTACGCCATCTGGAAATAAAATCAAAAGGCATGTTGTTGAAAAAAGGTTGGCGCGGCGGCGCAAGAGGCAGCTTGCCGGTGAAATGCGACGGGCCGGCGACATGAGTCTCGGAGGCAACAAGGTGCTGCATCGACTGTCCTGGTTTAACCCAGGGACCGCCGCTTCCGGCCCATCCCGGACCCGAGCCGAGCGTGATCTCGAGTCCAAGCCGCTCGGCCTCGTGAACAGCGTGCGCGAACAGAGACTGCCACTCGTCGCTAAGGAAACCAACCGGGCCGCGCGGTACGCCGACATTCACTTCCAGAAACAGCGCGCTCCCCAACCCCGCGGCTTTCATAGACTCCAGATCGCGCGTCATTCCGTCGCGCGAGAGATTGCCGTCCATAAAATACCAGTACACTCCCGGCCTCGCGGAGTCAGGCGGATTCGCGAAATTCGTTTTAAGATCGAATGATTCGTAAGCTGGCGGCGCGCAAAGGGCAGGCGTCATCCATACGATGCCCATTAAAGCAGCCAGCAGAATGTTGATATAGATTTTTCTTGTCATCTCTCTCTGCTTCCTTGTAAGACCCATTTTAATAAGCTCGCTCCGGCTGCGGCATTCTGCATTTATCTTTTGCTTTCCCCATCTATAACTTCTATTTTGTCGAGAGAATCTCCATCATGCCCGGCGCATAGCCTGTGAGTTCGGCATAGCCGACGCCGGAAACTTTTTTCCCCCGGACCGACGCGGTCACTTTTGTGTTTCCCTCCCAAATCGCGCCGAACTGTTTCACAAGCAACATCTCCTGCTCAGTGACGACAGGCGAAATATCGAGCGTTATGTCCTGTTCCGGCAGACGGATCGTCCATACGAGAGGGTATGTCGTGCCGGTTTCCGGGTTCGTCCAGGTTTTATGGGATTCGAGTTCCATTTTTTTCGACACGATGGTTTTGTCGCCGTCCAGAATTGTGACTGTGGCGTCTATCTGGTTATCGTTCGTTCCTCTGAAGCTGAAAAGGTTGAAATCCATCCCGTTTTCGAGTTGCGCCGAAAACCAGTCCCAGCCTTTGTATCCGCGCTGGTCCCAATTCCCCCACTGATGGTCCATCCAGGCAATGCCAGTTACGGGTATTAAGCTGTCGCCGATTTTGATCGCGCCGGAAGCGTCGATGCGGGTCAGCGAATAATAATAGGATTTCCCGCCGGAAGCCATGTCGATGTTGCCCTTGCCGCCAATAAGCATCGGCGATTTCATGACCGACATATTCATTTTTACTGCAATGTCGTCGAATGCGTAGTAAACATCGAAATCGAGTTTTTCTTTTGACGGCTGCTCGATGTAATTGGAGCCGTAATTTACCGACAAGCGGTCGTTTTTCACTTTGGCCGGTTCAACGAACGTGATTCGCGAATGGTTCGCGTTGTAATAATCGAGGAGTTCTTTTAAGGATTCATTTTGCGGGTTTTTCTTCAGCGCCATGTTGACGATGCCGCTTGTCATATCCGCGGACTGCCGGTCCGCCATCGAAATCGAATAATGTTTTTTGTTTGCAGCGTCGGTCACGCCGAGCATGTCGAAGTAACCCATAGTCGCCATCTGCTCAACCTTGAAAAATGCGGCCATGATTCCGTATTCGTTTCCTTCCGCATCCTTCAAGTTGCCGTTGATGTACCACCATTCAATGCCGGCTTTGTGTCCACCCGCGTCGCGCGGAAACTGTAGGTCGCGCATCTGCTCTTCAGCCGCATGCGCTGAAATTGTGAAAGCAATAAGAATAAGCGCCGGAATAAAAATTGTTCGCAGTGATTTCATAGCGGTTTCCTGTCTTTAATATTCTTTCGTTGAACTCTAATCAATATGAACTCAAAACGATTTTCATTATATCAAAAACTTAATGCGCCTGCTTTCGCAGAAAAATATTATAGCGCTATCAGCAATTATTAATGCTTCAAAATGATAAAGCCGACCCGGATTTCAAATATTCACGTCTTCATAGGCGAGATAGCATGGACAACTGCGCGTTATGGACTTTATTTCCAGGCATGAACATTATTTTTGAAGGATTTTGGGTAGAATATTCGTGAGAAGCCGGCATTAAGCGGTCTGACAGGCGGAGCCGATTTGGGAATGCGGCGTGTCAGTTGAAACCGGATCAGATATGGTAAATGACAACTGAATATTCATAAATCGAAATTGGAGTGGTTTGCATGAAAAACGATTCAAGCGGTGAGGCGCTGTTTTCCGACGTTGTTGCCGAAAAGGATGCGGTGAGGCGCGAAGAGCTGATAAAGAAGCTTGTCGGCCGGATGACGCTCGACGAGAAGCTGTTCCAGATGGGGGGCGGCGCCAGACTGAAGGATCTGATAAGCTACGGCTCGGCGACGTTCAGAGCCGGCGGCTGCAAAAGGCTGGGCATACCGGCCTTGGAATTCACAGACGGGCCGCGCGGCGTGGTTCTGAACGAATCCACGTGTTTCCCGGTGACCATGGCGCGCGGCGCGTCGTGGGACGCCGAGCTTGAAGAGCGGGTCGGCGCAGCAATCGGGCAGGAGGCGAGGGCGCAGGGCGCAAACCTCACGGGCGCGGTCTGCATCAACCTGCTGAGGCACCCGGGCTGGGGTCGAGCGCAGGAGACTTACGGCGAAGATACGCACCACCTCGGCGAAATGGGCTCGGCGCTGACGCTCGGCATACAGAGGCATATCATGGCGTGCGTCAAGCACTACGCGGCGAACAGCATCGAAAACGCGCGTTTCTGGGTGGACGCGCAGGCCGATGAGCGCACACTGCGCGAGGTCTACCTTCCGCATTTCAAGAAGTGCATAGACGCCGGCGCGGCAAGCGTCATGGGAGCGTATAACCGCCTGAACGGAACGCACTGCTGCCACAGCCGCCGACTGCTTACCGAAATTCTGAAAGAGGAATGGGGCTTCGACGGGTTCGTTGTCTCCGACTGGACGTTCGGATTGAGAAGTAGCGATGCGGCGGACGCCGGGCTGGATATTGAAATGCCAAATGGGCTTTTCTTCGGGTTTCCCCTGAAGAGCAGAATCAAGAGAGGGGCAGTTCCGGTAAGCCTTATCGATGCGGCGGTGGCGCGAATAATACGCCAGAGCGCGAGACAGGCGGAGCGCGGAGCGGGCGAAGACTATGGCAGGGCCAGGGTGGCGTGCAGGGAGCACACGGACCTCGCGCTTGAAGCCGCGCGAAAGGGCATTGTGCTGCTGAAGAATTCCAACGGCGCGCTGCCGCTCGCGCGTGAAAATATCAGGAGCATCGCGGTCATAGGCGAGCTGGCGGACACGCCCAACATCGGCGACAACGGCAGCAGCGACGTGCATCCGCCTTATGTCGTGACGCCTCTTGAGGGCCTGCGCAACAGGGCGGGAGGCGCTGTAAGCGTGACGTACGAAAGCGGGAAGCGGCTCGACAGGGTTAAGAGCGCGGCGCGCGAGGCGGACGCCGTGGTGGTTGTCGTCGGCCTCACGAAAGACGATGAGGGAGAATTCATTTTCACGAAGGGCAGGGACCGCACGCGCCTGAGCCTGTCCCCCGATCACGAGCAGTTGATAAAGGCCGCAGCGTCGGCGAACAGCAACTGCATTGTTGTTCTCGAAGGCGGCAGCGCAATAACGGTTGAGAACTGGATCGACGACGCGGCAGCCGTTCTCATGGTGTGGTATCCGGGCATGGAAGGCGGGAACGCCTTGGCTGACATTATCTTCGGAGACGTCAATCCGAGCGGCAAGCTGCCCATAACTTTCGCCCGCTCGAAGGAACAGTTGCCGCCTTTCGACAGGTGGGCCCGGAAGCAGCGCTATGAATATCTCGCCGGCTACAAGCGCTTCGACGCGAACCGCCACGAGCCGCGTTTTGCATTCGGTTTCGGATTGAGCTACACGAGCTACAGCTATGAGAATCTGAAAATCGAGCCGGGGCGGATCGATGAAAACGGCGCGGCGCGCTTCAGCGCGGACATCACGAACACGGGCAAAATAGCGGGTGAGGAAATTGCGCAGGTGTATGTTGGTTATCCGCAGTCGAAAGTGGAGCGCCCGTTGAGGGAACTCAAGGCGTTCCGCCGCGTGGCGCTTGAGCCCGGCGAGAGGAAGACCGTGACCTTCGAGATTAGCGCGCGCGATCTCGCATACTATGATGCAGCCTCTTCGAAGTGGGTCGTTGAAAAAGCCGAATACACCGTCTTCGCGGGCGCCTCGTCTCGCGAGAAGGATTTGTTCCTTCAGGGCAGTTTCGAGGTCTCATAAGGCGCTGAAGAGGAAAAATGGGACTAATTAAATTGCAGGTGAAATCAAAAGCTCCGGTGGAAGTGGTGTATGAAATAGCGCACCAACCGATTAATTTTGTGGACGTGATGCCAAACATTAAGAGAATTCGACAGCTTGAAGAAAACAATGATCATACATACTCCAAAACAGAATGGGTTCTCGATGTCCCGCTCCCCAAAATTCTCGGCGAAGTCTCGTGGATAAAAGACGCTCATTGGAACGACAACAAACGCTTATGCGACATCAGTCTGAACCCTGATTCAAAGGGCATTGTAAAAAGAATCAAAGGGCTCTGGAAGTTCATTCCATGCCAGGACGGAACGGACATGAGCATGAGCATGGACTTGACGGTGAGACATATTCTGATTGGCGCAAATACAACAAATATAATAGACATGCTCTTCAGGAAGAACATGGAGAATCTCATGAAAGCCATTTGCGCCGAGGCGGAAAAGCACAGTTGATTTAATTCGAAATATTAAACCCGAACTCAAAGCTCTCTGATTATTTTTCAGGTTGATTTTCCGAGTCGGACCCATTGTTGACCTGAAATAACACACGCCATGATATCGGCCCTTTTTTCGTCCTCGGTGACTTTATCTGCATCAATTCATCCATCAATTCAGTCGGAATCTGATTATCAACAGCCGGTCTTGTTCCAACCTGGATATCCGCGTTTTTGTTTTTTAAAAGAGTGATTTCCACGTTCAAGTCAAATCCATCTTTTTCATATTCTTTGAAAAACGTTTTAACTTCAGAAATAATACTATTGGTGTATTCCTGCATATCCTCATAACGAATATTTTCAAGATATGTGTCATTGTCATCAAGCAAATGAAAAGACACTAAATCCGTGGGCGCAAGCGCGCGTTCTATAGGCGACTTCACGTCAAGTGTTTTTTCTGTATACTCTGAAATCAAATCAATAAAAGATAACTTCTTTTCATGCAAATAAAAAACCATAGCGGCATCATCCGCTTCAAGGACAACTAAGGCGGTCGGATCGAGTTCAAATGGTAAAAAAGAAGCCACAACTCCACGCTCCATCTTTCTTGCGTGGCGAACATGTCCTTCGGAAAAATATTTCAGCATATTTCTGACGTCGCCTGTCTCAAAAAACAAACGGATGTCTTCGCCTCTGTATGAGCGCCCATCGAGTTTGATCGGCTCTTGCTTTTCATCAGTCATAATATTGAAAACAGTCGGTATTCCGATTTTTGCTAAGTCTTCATTTTTTGAAAAAGCGCTGAAAAAAGACGGCCCGACTATAAGCGAATCATTAACCTCATCAGGGAAAGATACTCCTGGATCAAGAATTCGGTTAAGCCCGTCTATTAGCGCTTCCTGATTGATTTTGTTGGCTGTTTCAAAATCGGGTTCACGCGCAATTGCAAATGAAACTGATAAAAAGAAAATAACAGAGATGATATAAACTAATATTTTGATCATGTTAATTCCTTCATAAGCTAAGATTTTTTGAATTATAACAGTTTCATACCTAATTGCTAAATTAAATTATAAGAAATGGTCACGTCTAACATCTATTATCTACTTTCAATTCTCATTTTGTATTTTAATTACAGGAAAAACTCAGCGCTTTGAAAAATCCGTTTGAATCTGTCAGAATCTGGATTGTAGGAAATTCTTGAAATTCGGGAGGCACAATGCGAATCATCCGGAGCAGGGCGCCAGTGCGGGTTTGCGACATGGGCGGCTGGACAGACACGTGGTTCTGCAAACGCGGCGTGGTGCTGAACATTGCAGTCGACCTCTACACACATGTCCGGCTTGTGGAAAACAACGACAGCGACATTCGGATCATATCTGAAGACCTCGACATCGTGGCCGAGATCAAGGACTACCGCAAAATCGAATACGACGGAAATTTAGATCTGCTGAAGGCGGCGGTGAAGCGCATGGGGATCACCTCCGGAATGGACATCCACGTGCGGGCCGACTCGCCTCCCGGCTGCGGCACCGGCACGAGCGCCTCGGTGGCGGTGGCGATGCTGGGCGCGCTCGCGCGTTACTCCGGCCGCCCGATGCTCTCCTATCAGGTTGCGGAAATGGCGCATGCGCTCGAAACCGATGAACTCGGCATGGAGAGCGGCGTGCAGGACCAGTACGCCGCTGCGTTCGGCGGCATTAGCTTCATGGAAATCGACTACCCACGCGTGCGCATCAGCCAGTTGCGCATCGAGGATAAGACGCTCTGCGAACTCGAGGAGCGCCTCTTCGTCGTCTACCTCGCCTCGCGCAGCAGCAGCGACATGCACCGGCTCGTGGTGGAGCGTTACCGAAAAGGAGACAAACAGATACACGCGGCGTTCGACGAGCTGACCGCCTCCGCGTATGAGATGTGCGACGCCCTTACAGAGGGAAACCTCGACGGCGCCGGCGCCCTAATGAGCCGCAACTGGCGCGCGCAGCAGAGCCTTCATGACGACATGACAACGCCGGCCATCGAATCCCTGAGCCGCATTGCCGAAGAGTGCGGAGCCGTCGGCTTCAAAGTCAACGGCGCCGGAGGCGGCGGTAGCGCCGTCATCCTCAGCGCGGCCGGAGGCGAGCATAAACTCCGCAAGGCGTTGCTCGATAGCAATGCCAGCCTGCTTCCCTGCAAGCTTAATTTCAACGGCCTGCAAACCTGGGAATAATAATTCCGGAAATGCGGAAAAGAAGGCACAGGCAGTGTAAATATCCCTGTCCCTGTTTTTCGAATTCTGTATTCTGTATTCTGAATTCTGTATTCTGTATTCTGAATTCTGTATTCTGTATTCTGTATTTAATCTTTCCCTGTCTACCGTCTGCTGTCTACTGTCTACCGCTTTTATCCTTTGCTGTGTTCTTAATTCTGAATTCTGTATTCTGCTTTTTCCCCTCGCGGCCGGTTTTCTTGCCGCAAAACGCTTTTTCAGGTTATAATATTCAGGCTTATGAGAATAAACATGACTGGAACGAGAATGTTATTGAAATGCCTCCGGGTTAGAGAAACCGGCGGCATAGCGGTGAAAGCGCTTATTGCGGGGATTGCAATCAGCCTTGCCGTTCTGGTTCTTAAATACAACATAACGCCCGCCATAGCGGACGAAACAGTTACGGCTCCGGTCGTTCTGCAGGAGCCCGTAGAGACACCTGTTTCAACAGAAAGCGCTCAGGATAAAATATCGCTCGCCCGGATAATGTTGTTCGAGAAACGCATCGCCTCAAAAGGAGTCAGCGAAGCGGAGAGGCGGGAGATCGCGGAGCACATCGTGCGCTACTCCCGCATCCTCGGCATCCAGCCGGAACTCGGCGCGGCGCTCATAGCGAAGGAATCCCGGTTCAATCCACGCTCCTCATCCCGCAGCCACAAAGGACTCGGGCAACTTGGCGCCACCGCAGCCAGAAATAATGGCGTTAAAGATCCTTTTGACATCGAGCAGAATGTCAGGGGCACACTGTCATACCTTAAACAGATGATGGATATATGGAAAGGGAGACCGGACCGCATAGAGCGCGCGCTTGCCTCCTTCAACTCCGGCGCCGGCGCCGTGCGGAGCCGCGGACCCGGCATTTCGAGAACATTTGTAAAAAGTGTTCTGAAATATCACTCGGACATGTTCAAGTCGGACATATCGTTGCTTTTCAGCGAAGACACATTCGGCCATCCCGCAAAACAGACCGCCGAATAGCGCTTTCCACACTCTCTTTCAAACTTTCACATCCACGGCATACGCGCCCGAAGCAACCCGTTTCAAAACACAAAACTCTTTTTTTTATGATAACCCGCCGGAATTGCTGTTCAGCATTACGCGGAAATAACCTGTCCGCGAACCTTCAACGGTCAAAAATTATTATTGATTAAGTATGCTGCCCTCAAAATTCGCGCCCGGAATTCGGAATTTCCCGTATTTACTGATGATTCAAAATTTCAGCAATCAGGATTTTCTTAAATAGGCAGTCGCGGATTCCGCGCATGCAACGGCCGATGCGGCGGCGATGTCGCCTCCGAGCCCGTCAACCCCGATGGAATCGCCTGAGAAGAAGAGGTTCGGAACGTTCGTTGGAGACACTCCCGGCCGCTCTTTCCATGTCTGCCCCACGACAGGCACGACGCCGTCGACCATACTGTGCACAATCGTCCGGTCGAATTCGAGGTGGTTCCGGATTCCCGGAAACATTTCCCCTATCAGATTCCTGATCTTCGTTTTCTCTCTGTCGACGAATCCTTTTTCGAGCATCTGCGTGGTGGACATCGGGTAAAACCATGTTCCAAGTTGTTTTCCGCGGGGCGCAAGAGACGGTTCGACATTTGAAGTGAAAATCCCCATGGTCGGCGGGTCGGAGGTGACGATAACTCCGTCATGCTCGGCCACCTTCTTTGAAAGGCAGATTTGATAGGTGATGCCGCATGTCGGTTCGAGTTTTCGTATCTGCGCACGGGTGTCTTCGTTGAAAACGCTGTCATCGAGAACGGAATTGATTTCCTGAAGCGGGAGGGCAACGACGACGCAACGTCCGCGCATTTCCCCTTCAGGCGTTTCGATGCCCGCCGCCATACCGTTTTCGATGTTCACCCGGTTGCAGGAAACGCCTGTTCGCACAACGCCGCGGGTCTCTGTGACTTGTATGAGCCTGCCAATGACGTTCTTCCATCCGCCGCGGGGATAACCGGCGCGGGTCCGGGCGCCCATATACTTTTTCGAGAATGAAATAAATTCACCGAATGACACCCTATCGATATCCGCGCACACCAGCCCGGTGGCGCAGAACATACTGAATAGTTCCGCGACGTCGGAGCTGAACGCATTCTCTTTCTTCAGCCATTCGGCTACGGAAGTGGAATAATCCGACGAATTCAATTTGACAGTCAGCGCCTTCAGCATGGCCGGAATCAACCGGAACTTCGCTTGCGTGGAGATAATCTGTGTTGATAGAATTCCAAATATGCCCTCAGGGAAATGGCCAAGGCTGCCTTCGTGAAAATATTTCGTTTTTCCTATCGGGACAAATCGAAGCGGTATTCCGAGCTTTGAAAACAGCGTCCCGAATGCGCCCTGATCCGCATATCGGCAGTTGTGAATTCCATAGTCGAGCATGAATCCGTCTCGTTCATCGACTCTGGCCCGACCGCCGGGGTTTTCCAGTTTCTCAAGAACGGCGCAACTGAATCCCTGTTTCGTCAGCAGGGCGCCGACCGAAAGTCCCGCAAGTCCGCCACCGATCACTATCACATCGACATCCGACATACGCATCTCCTTTAGTTGAATTGACACATTATACACAAAACACGCGCTGACTATGAAGTATGTCGCGAAAAGCATAGCGAATGACGGCAGTAACTTTTCTATTCTACTGATAGCATCCGAGCGTTCCTGTTAAAACGTCGCAATTGGAGATAAAACACCGGAGCGGGAGAGCGAGCGTTCCATTTCATCATGTGAAAAATAGTATGTTGTTGAGATCATAAAAAAGATTAACAAATCCATGAAACGTGCGTCCAACTCCACACAGGCAGCCAGCTTCAAAACTCAAAAACTTTCGCTTTTCTGAAAACCCGCCGGAATTGCTGTTCAGCATAACGCGGAATTCGCAAATTAATTAGTCAATATTCGCGGCCTGGCCTCGAAATGTGACCCCGAATGCGATACTGTATTTTGGAGGCCGCACGGTTAAGGTCGGCGCCGGGCTTCCTTGATATGCGTTTCCAGAGGCGCTGCATACATATCAATTTTGACCCTGAAATTACAAACGCCTGAAAAACACCATGTTCAACAGCCTTAAAAGCTTTGTTTTATCTCGCATACTATAAGCCGTTTATAGGAAAACTAATATGGGTTCATTGCCAGATAAAATCAAACATTATATAGTAGGACATCGTGGGGGATAGACCTGCATGAAATCGCATAACATTTTATTGATTATCTGTCTGATGCTGTGCAATACAGCGGTGGCTCGGGCACAGAACATATACGGACAGGGCAATGCTGTGCCTCGGGAGGATATTCTGCCGGAGCGCGCGGTTCGGGCCATGATAATTACAAACGAATCACAACTTCTCGGAGG